>VYLH01000023.1_pt1 | contig 59548 bp, 52 predicted proteins | sample 5114361 | NCBI WGS metagenome assembly VYLH01 (sample SAMN12291772, study PRJNA351875) | freshwater metagenome | isolation source: freshwater lake | place: USA: Michigan, Kent Lake | collected 2013-08-15
CCCGCCCCCCACCGGAGCATCGAGGTCGAGTTCGCGTCGGCGGATTTTCTTACGCAGGTAGTCCCGCCCTTTGTTCGCCGCGATCGTAAAAAGCCAGGGGCGAAAACGCCGTTCGATGTCGAACGTATCGCTGGACTGATAAATCTGCAGGAAGGTCTCTTGGAACACGTCCTCGGCCGCCGCCCGGTCGCCCACGAGCCGGAACAGGAAACGCAAGAGGTCGTCCTTATACCGCTCGATCAGGACCCGCAACGCCGCCAGGTCGCCCCGGCGGAACTGGTCGAAGAGTTTTTCGTCGCTGACCTGTCGCACGCTGCTTTTCCGGGCTTTCCTTGCTCGCCGGGCCCGCGGCGCCGACGCTGTGTCCCAGGGGTCCAATGCACGGTCCAAAGTGCGGTCCAACGGACGGTCGAGGACCCCGATCTCCATCAATCGACCAAGCCCGCGGCTGACGATCCGAAGAGTTCCCATGCCCGATAGAGCGCGCCGGTCCCCCACTTCGTTCTTCGGAATCCCGGTCGGCACGATCCGACCGCTTCCCAAACGCCACTATGCGGTAGCAACGACCTCCGCCACCCGACGGCTGAACCGCACCCGATCGCCGAACCTCGCGAGCCCCTCGGCTCGCAGACCGGGCGCGACCTCCGCGACATACTGGTCAAAGACATCCCGGTTCGGGAAAAGATAGCGAGCCTCCACCTCAATCGTGGTTCTCGGGTCTACGAGCCTCGAAACGCACGCTTCCAACGCTCCACCCGCGACCACGGCCTGGATGTGACCGTCGCGGAGCCAACCCTGGTACTCGTCCGCCGTGGCGGCATCGGGAAGTGTGGCCGTTACGGTGTAGGCGATGGCGACCGGCGGGAACATGGGCCCAGAATACGTCAGGGCCGCGGTCGGGTTTGGACGATTCCATGCCGGTGAACGCACTTTCCGTCTCCAACCCTCCGTTTGAAGCCCCGGGACGGCAATATCCGCCTCGGTTGGGCGTTGGAGGGGATGGATGAACGTCGTGCCGGGATCAGGACAACCCGACTTGCACGGCGACGGGCCTTCAAGCCCGGATCTGACGCCGGTGCTTCTTGCCGCGTCCAAAGGCGATGAGAAAGCCTGGCGCCGGATCGTCGACCTGTACGCACGCCGCGTCTTCGCGCTCGCGCAGTCGCGGCTAAGGAACCCCGAAGTGGCCGAGGAGATCACCCAATCCGTGTTCGCAACGCTCGCTGCCAAATTGGTCGGCGGCGGCTACACGGAGCAGGGCAAATTCGAGCCTTGGCTCTTCCGCATCGCCACCAACCGCATCCGCGACGAGCAGCGCCGAACACGGCGACACCCCGTGACCCACGACGCCGAAGCCGTGGACCGCGCCCCGGCCCGCCGGGACGAGAGCGATCAGAACACAGAGCAGCTCGACCGCCTCAGGACCGCAATGCACCAGCTTGCCGACGCGGACCGCGAGATCATCGAGCTGCGGCACCACGGGCAGATGAGTTTCGCGCAGCTGGCGGAGATGCTGGGGGAACCGATTGGTACCCTGCTGGCTCGCCACCACCGGGCGCTGGCCAAGTTGAAGTCGCTGATGGAGATGGGTCTGACGGGCGCAAACAAGAACACGCTTGGAAGCAACCTGGGGAGGGCCGAGGCATGAACATGAGTAACCACAACACAACTCCGGGCAGTGACGACGCCATGGCTCGCTTGCTCGACCAGGTCGGTCGTGCCGACGCCGGCGCTTCCCATCGCGGCACGGATCCGCTGGGCGGCACGCTTGAGGACCGGGTGTTCAACTCGACCCGCATGATCGTCTCGGCCCAGTCGCCGGTGATCGCGCGGATCGGGCCACGGACGCGTTTCGCTTCAGCCCTGCGCATCGCCGCGGCGGTGGCCATCGTCGGCGTGCTCGGTGTGGGCTACGGCATCGCTACCCGCAACAGCACCCCCACTTCGACGAACACCACGCTGGCGGCGTCCAACGCGAGCGAAGAGGTCGAACTCGTGCTCGCGGCTGTCTCGCTCCTGGATGAACCGCTCGCGACCAGCATCGACGACCTTGCCGCTGACGCGATCAAGCTCCACGAGCTCGTCACTTCCGACCGCACACTCGGCGTCGAATCTGGCGACGAGACGTCGCAGTCCTCGAGCGGAGCCACCGGCACGTCAGCCACCAGCCGCTCCAGCATCGGAGCCGCCTCCACCACTCTCGGCGCTTGAGCCCTATGGAGCCGCCCATGAATCCTCGACAAATCGCCATCCTTTGCGGCACGGCGCTCGCTCTCGCTAGTTCCGCGCCGCTTGCGTTGTCTCAACCCGAGAATCGGCCGCGTGAGCAGGGGGCCCCGTCTGGCGATCCCCGCCCCGCAGACGACAGCCGCCCCCGCGAAGGCCGCCCTCGCCGCGGACCGGATCAGCCGCCACCGGGCGAGCGCGAGATCGAAGCCCCTCGCGAAGGGCCTCGCGAAGGCCCGCCCCGCGACCCCAAGATGCTGCGCGAGATGATTGACCGCGGCCTCGACGAGTCCGCCCGCGCGACACGCCGCTTCGAAGAAGCCCGCAAGATGCTCGACGACGGCCGCCCGCCCGAGGACGTCATCCGCTTCCTCCGCGAAGCCCGCGGGGGCATGCTCGCCGATCGCTTCGTCGAACGCTTCCGCCGCGGCGAGCGCCCCGAGCAGCCGCAGCCGCTCTTTGATCGCGAACAGGGCCAAGGACGCCCGGAACGTGGTCCGGAGGGCCGCGGCCCAGAAGGAAAAGGACCAGAAGGCAAAGGCTCCGACGGACGCCCGTCTCCGGGGTTGAATCCCGAGCAGCACGCCGAGTTGATGAAGTTCATCCGCGAGGTACGCCCAGACTTTGCGGAACGGCTGGAAGAGTGGAAGAAGAGCGAACCCGGTGCGTTCCGCGCGATCATGGGCCGGCTGATGCCCAAGGCCGTGGACGCGTTCCGCGCACGCGGCGACGACAAGGATCTCTACGAGCTCCGCAAGGACGACCTCCGCTCGACGATCCTCGTCGTCGAGAAGGCGCACGAGCTCCGGCGCTGGCAGATGGAGCACAAGGGCGACGAGGTCCCGGCGGAGAAGAAGTCCGAACTGCGCGATCTGATGGGCAAGGGCTACGACGCACGCACGAAGGTGCGTGAGTACGAGGCCCAGCAACTGGCCAATCGCCTCGAATCCACCAGGAAGCAGATTCAGGAAGCCAAGGACGCCCGCGAGGCGCTGCTCGATCGGGCCGTCGACGAGGTGCTCAAGGGTCCGATGCGACGCAGGCCCCAGGGGGCCGAAGGGCCTGAAGGTCGTCCGACGGGCAAAGACGATCTGCGCCCGCTCGGAGAGCGGTCGCAAAAACCCGACGCAAACAAGCCAGATCAGCCGCGGTGAACTGCGGACACGCAAACCCTCTTACGCAGCGCTCGGCGAGGTCGCCCGCGACGATCAAGAAACGATCGAACCCGGAGCGATGTCGCTCTTGGGCATGAGAATGACCACCTTGCGCTCGGTCGCCGCGGCCGGGTCCTTCGGTGCGTCGCTCGCCGCGAGAAGCATGCCGCGGGATTCCTCGCCGCGGATCACGCGGGGAGCGAGGTTGGCGACGATGATGATCGACTGCCCGACGAGTTCCTCGGGCGTGTAGTACCCGCGGATACCCGCACAGATCTGCCGCGGCGTGCCGCTGCCATCGTCGAGCTGCAGCTTGAACAGGCGGTCCGCCGATGGATGGAGCTCCGCCTTCAAGATCTTCGCGACACGAAGATCGACTTTGGCGAACTCATCGAACGTGATCGTCGGCTTGGCAACTACCGCGGCTGCGTCGGACATCGGTCGCTCCCTGCAACACGCTCCCTATCGAGCGGGTGCGACTGTAGGCGACGCCGCCTCCGGCTTGATCGCAGGAACGGACTTCCCCGCCTCAGCCGGAGGTTGCCACTTGCCGTCACGCCAGGCGACGAACGTGGTATCCACCCCAAACACCTTTGCGATCTCTGCCGCGTCGGGATCGCGAGCCGGAAGCATCTCTGCCTCCGTCGCGTCGCCCCAGCGATCCTGCGGCACGCCAAGAAGTCGCAGCTGCATCCGCACCTGCGACCCGAAATCACGCGTCGAAACCGCGAGAAACGCCTGGCCCTTGCATGCCGAACACAACATCGCCGAACGCGGACCCTGCGGCATCGCCAGCAACCGCCCGCCGCAGGAAGCACACGGCTGCTTCTTGGCCGCCGCATCCAGATCTGACACGCTCGTCGTCCCGTCGGCCGACAACGCCGCTTCGTTCTGCTTGAGCACCGCCCGCACGGCTGGATCTGCGAACAGATCACGCGGCCGAATGCCCTCGCCCGCCCGCAGCCGCGTGATCGCCTCCGCCGCACGAGAGCTCGCCGCCGTATCGATCCGATCGCTCGGCCGCATTGCCGAGTAATCCGGGTGAAGGGTCGCAGCGACCGCCCGTAGCCACTGCCGCTGAGAGGCCTGCGGCGAGATCGACGCCAGCGCCAACGCTGCCGAGGCGGCCGTGTGCTCCGCTCCCTTTCGCAAGCGCCCGTACTCCACAGCACGGACCAGCATCTGACGCGCCAGCTCAATCCGCTCCGGTGCGTCCGGCCGATCCAGGATCTGCTCTGCAAGCTCGAGGTACGCCTCTGGATGTTCCGGCGACAGCGCCGCCGCTGCGGCGATCTCTGTCGCGTCAAAGACGGCGGCCTTCGAGGACTCCGAGATCCCCGCGCCCCCAACCTGTGCTCCGCAAGGTCCCGGCGATGCAACAACGACAATCGCCGCCACAAAGAAACGCGCAATCCTCATGTGCCCTCCCCCTTCGGAAGGACCACTTCCGCCCTGAGCATCGACAGCACCGCTCGCTCGCCTGAGAGCAATTGCTCAAACGCCGTACTCGCACCCCGACGCTGTGCGTCCCATGCATCCAATCCCGCACGAACATCAACACCCGGAGCCCGCTTCGAGATATCCATCGCGGTCAACTCCACCACCGCCGCCTGCCACCACACCGCGCTCTGTATTCCGCCCCTCGCAATCGCCAACCTGGCGTCCAATCGACGACGCACATCGCCCTCGCTGCCCCGACCGCCAATCGCGAGCATCGGAATCGCCACACGCCGAACAGCATCGGTCGCATTGACCGCGTCATCCTCCGCTGACTCGCCAATCCTCAGCAGCCACGCCTTCGCCAATCGCGCCGCGGCGAGATCGATTGCAGCCCCGGTACCAACCGTCGGGAATCTCTCCGCGGCCATCTCGAGCAGCGCACGATGAGCCGCCTCACGGCTATGACCCCGCCCGGACCATGCGATTCGCCTCCCTGCGACATCACTGAGCCAGTCCAGGTTCTCCCGCGACTCAGGAATCGCAAACACGAGATCAATCGCAGCGAGCAGCATCGCTTCCTCACCCGAACGAGCCCGAACGAAATCTCGTGCCGCATCACGAACCGCGGCTGGCGACCCACGCGACGCCTCCTCAATTGCGACCCGCGCAAGCAGCACATCCGGGGCACCGCTGTCCGTCAGCCGCTTCTTCCAGAACTCCACTCGCGTCGCTTGCGGCACGCCGATCGCCGCGTACTCAATCGCCTTTGATCCCGCGATCGCGACCGGCCGCTCCTTCACCGAGATGCCTGGCGGCATCGTCGTCGGCGTCGCTGCCGCTTCGAACCGCCCGCTGAGGTCATCGCTCCGCCCGTCCAACTGGGCCTGCCTGATCGCGATCAGCTCCGCCATCCGCGCAGCGAGATCGATCGCCTCCGCGGGAGTCGTCCCGCTCTTCGCAAGCATCTCATCCGCAGCGACCGCCCACGCCCGGACTGTCTCGGCGGCAATCGGGTCTTGGTCGTCTCGCAGCACCGCCGCGAATGCTTCGCCAAGCGCCTGACGCTCCTCACGCGACGCAGTGACCGCAAGCGTCATCGTCGAATCGACACCCCGCAAAGGGCTCTTCACCATCGCCCGCGTGAGAGCGGCCACGCGCGCCATCGGCACGCCGGGATCCTCGAACCAGCTCTTGATCGCCGCACGCAAGTCCGATGTCTTCTCCCACGTCATCGATCCCGCAAGCAGAGCGATCGCTTCGTCGGCATTCTCCGTCGCCACCGATCTCAGAACGCCCCGCAATGCCGCGATCGTCGCCAGATCCTTCGCCCTGGAAGCCTTGCCCAAAGCAGCATCGCGCACATCAAGAAAACCCTTCCACGTCCCGACGTCAGCCCATGACGCACCGGCGGCGATCGCATCCGCCAGCGGCAACACGATCTGCTCCGCCGCCACCTCGAATCGCGAGCTGGAACCAACGCCCATCGTCACAGCGTTCCCGCGAAGCGCTGACTCAAGATCTTCCCGCATCGAACGCGGCAGGTCACGCTCCTGCAACAATCGCGCCGCGACCGCCCCCGCCGCAACAACGCTCCGTACCTCGCGGCGCCCCGCCGGTGGCCCCCCGAGCGCACGCACAACCACGCCGACAACTTCCTTCTCGCGCTGCTTCTGCGCTGATGCAAAGCTGAGATCGATCAGCGACGACACCACCGCCGTGATCTCCTCCCGACGCAGGAGATGCCAGTTCATGGTGAACGCGTCGAATGCGGTCCGCAAACGAGCGTCGATGCTCGACGACGCGTTCATCGCGTCCTCGCTGGCCAGAGCCTTCGCAATGGATGCAATCTCGCGATCGATCGATCTTGCGTCGCTGATCTCAAGGTCAGACGGAGCCTCCGTGCGGCCGACCGGACTCGGCGCGTCTAGCTTTAACGGCCCGCTCGCGGCACCGCCTTCGATCGCCGCGACGACGTCCTGCTTCGATGCCGATCCGACTCCCGACCCGAAGAACGTGATGAGCCCCGCCACGACGCAGACCACCAAGCCAGCCGCCACGCCGATCGCGACAACCAGATCCCGCGGCAGAGTGCTTGGGGCCGCCGCATCAACAACCGACTTCGACCCCAGTTGCTGATCTCGCTGTCCACCGCCGAGACGGGCCGCCGGCGCACGCATCATGATCGACTCAAGCACCGCACCGAGCTGATGGAGCGACACCCCGCGTCCCTCGCACGCCAAGGCAAGCCGTTGCATCGCCGCAGCATTCCAACCGCCGCTCAACCCCACCGCGATGTGCAGATCCCGCTCGATGAGCAGACGCAACTCTCCACCACTATCGACATCGCGATCCGCCTCCGCCGCCCCGGTCGCCCACGTTCCAAGAAGCAGTCGCCGTACCGCAGGATCACACAGCTGGGCCGCGGCGGCGTGAAGGGCCAGCCGCACATCTTCCGCCGCGGGCGTCGCCGCATGCGGGCTGGCTTTCACCTGCTCCAGCCGCAGATGCAACGCGGCCAGCACCCGCGGGATTCCGACATCCGTCGCCGGCAGATCGAGCAACGCGAACGGCCCCGGTCCAGTCGGACCCAGTACAAGCGCCACCGGATCCTGTTTCATCGCCGCACGCCGTGTCATGAGCCACCCCCGGCGTCTGCCGGCGGCGCTGATGCCGGCCCCGCCGGCCCCGGGAACAACTCCAACTTGAGAGATCTGAGTTTTCCCGCCCACGGCTCCGGCCCCAGCGTCGGATGCGAGAGCTCCAGCAGCTTCATCGCATCGCGAGCCCGCTCGACATCGCGACGCTGCAGCAGGCGGATCGCATGAAAGCTCGCCTCGAACCAGGCCGCGGTCGCATCCGAAAGACCCTGCGCCAGCGCGGACCAGCACTCCAGCGCGAGCGCCACGTCGCCCGCGTGTTCCGACAGCTCCGCGAGCCTGCGCATGCTCGCCGTGTATCGTCCACCCCGGTCGTACATCGCTCGATCGATCCGAATCGCGACATCCCTCGCCCCGTTGTCTCCCGTGGCTCGGAACACAACCCATGCCGCGCCGGCGACTTCATCGCGAAAGACATTCGCCCTCGCGCCCGACGCCTGCTTCGCGTCAAGTGCGGCAACAACACCCTCCCCATACTTCACAACCAGCGCAGCCGCTTGCGCATCCGTCGGGGCCGCCCGGGCTCGCTCGATGAAATGACGAAGCACAAGCTCCCTCGCTGCCTCGCCGAACATCGTTCGCGTCTCACCGAACTCCGCAGCAAGCGTCTCGACCGCGACACCATCCTTCTCAACAATCGCGACCTGAAGCGCCCGGTACCGCAGCTCCTCGGCGAGCGACTCAATCGAATAGTCGCACAGCTCCGACACACGCCGAACCTCCTGCAGCGCACGAGACGCTCGCCCAGTATCAGGTGACGACATGGCCAACGCCATCTCGATCTGCTGGCGCAACATCAGCACCGCACGCTCCGCCATCGCCGTTCGCTTCTCGCCCGACGCCGCCACCGCCGCATCCCGCGCGGCCGGATAGATCTCGTCGGTCACCTTCAAGAACTGACCGATCAGTTCGTCGGCCTCCGCACGCTTCGCCGATCGAGCCATCTTGAACAAGGTCGACGCCGCCAAGCGACGTGCTTCCATGCGGATCGGCGAATCGGTTTCAACCGCGAGCAACGTCGCCACGACCTGTGCGTCGGGCAACTTGCCCGCGCCGGCACGCCGCAGCATGAGCTTCGCCGCCTGCTCGGTACTCGGAAACGACGCGATGAACACGGCTGCGAGCTCGTCGCGCCGCTCCCGCACGCTCGTGATTCCCGCCTCCACGGCTCGATCGAGCGCCACCAGTGCCGACCAGACAAGCGACTGCCGAAGCTCCTGCCCAGCGTCCTTCGCCACCGCCTCGAACTGGTCGGCAGCCCGCACGAAATCGCCCGCGTAGTACCACGCCAGCGCCGCGCTGCGTCCTGCCCCGGCCACGTCCTTCGGAAACCTCGCCGCGTCGTCGGCCTTCGACGCCGCAACAAACAGATCGGCGGCCTCGCGATACCCGACTCGAGCCTCCGACACATTGGTCGGCTCGGTCGATACCCCGCCGTGCTTGGATCGCGCCGCGTCGTATGCCTGAAGCGCACGCACATACTGCGACACAAACCCGTTTGAAGCCAGCACTCCAGTCCCAAACCGCTTGGCCAGCTGCACCACCGCGGCCGTCTGCCCACGCGTGATGAGATCACCAAGCGCGAGCCGAGAAAGCGTCAGCCGCGTCTCCGCAGCGTCCTTCTCCGGGCCGTCAACACCCTCCAGCGTCACCGCCGCAAGCTGCAATGCATCCGCGGGCTCGAGCGGCGCCGCCACCTTCCCCTGCGGCGCCCGGGCCCGATCCACCCATCGAGACAACTCCGACCACCGCGAACTCCTCGCCAGCACCGCAATGCGGCGCGTCAGCACCTGATCGGAGACCACCTTCGGCACGCCCTCGGCGGTCGATATCTCGTCTAGCCATCGCAACGCTTCCGCGTCGTTCCCGGCGACCGAAAAGCACGTCGCAGCGCCGAGCGCCGCCCGCGCCACATGCTCGTGCACAAGGAGCGTCTTGGGGAGCCGATCGAGCGTCGGCGTCCGACGCTCTAGCGCGTTCAAAAGCGCCCCAAACTGCAGCAGCGCCTCGTTCGCATAGCCGCGATCCCCGAGAAGCTGCGCCACGTAACACGCGCTCCACCCTGAGTAGTATCGCGCCAACGACCGCACACGACGGGCATCCGCCAGCTGCGCCCGCAGTTCACTCGCGTCCGCAAATGACGCATCGCCTCGACCTTGCTCCTGCCCCTCCAACTGCTTCACCCGAACGCTCGCCTGCTGCGCAACCTCAGAGAACTCCGCCGCCAGTCGCTTCAGCGTCGCAACAGTTGCAGCCGCGTCGGACTCGGCTGTGGTCTTCAGGCTCGCTCGCTCCGCCGAGGCCTCCGCGTCCAGGTACTCCGCCTTCAGCAGGTCCACGCGGATTGCATCCAGCTCCGGCCTCGCGTTCTCCCGCAGCAGCACCCGGCACCGCTCCCGCACCGCCGCCTGCTTCGCCGCTGGCAAAGACTTCAGCAACGTCTCATACGTGCCCGCAAGATCAAGCAGCAGCTTGCCTCGTTCCGCCAGCGCCGCTCCCGGCAGTCGCTTTTCCAATGTGAGCGCCCGCAGCGCCAACAAGTCGTGCTGCTCCAGATACGCATCAAGCCGCTCATCGAGCGGCGCAGCACAAACGCTGCTCGCGAGCCACGCGAGCAAGACTGCAGCGAACATGTACCGCGAGCAGAGCCCGCTATCGTCCCGCCGCATAACTCACTCTCGAGAATCCCGCGTCCTTCGCGGCCTGCAGGCCGGTCGCCACATCCGCCACAAGGGTTCCTTCACCCGCCGTCACGATCACGCCGCCGTCCTTGGGCACCTGAGTGAGCGCCACCACCAGAGCGTCCCGGCTCGCCACTTCGCGCTGCCCGACCTTGAACTGAACTTGGTCACCGTTCCGCTCCACCCGCAATCGGATCGGCGCCAACGGCGACGACTTCTGCGATGCCGAAGGCCGCTCCACGCCGGCCGCAATCCGGGCCTCCGGCGGAGTCAATGTCCCCGCGAGCATCAGGTAGAGCAACAAGAACAGCACGATGTCGATGAATGCCACAAGCGACAGCCGCGGGATCGACTCGATCGCTCGCACCTCGCGGCGACGGAAGTTCATCGGCCACCTCCGTCCGACGAACGCTCACCCGTCGTCGCCAGCCGCCAATCCACGATGCCCTCAGCCGTAAAGGCCGACACGAGCCTTGCCAGGTGACTCGTTGGCGTTGTGCGGTCAGCGCGGATCACAACATCCAGCAGCCGCCCCGACGCCGCGACTCGCTGCTGATCCGCCGCGACCATCGTCGCCAGCCGATCCAGCTCGTACACACGCCCACCCACCGACAGCCGCCCGTCCTGCTCCATATCCACAACAACCGCCACCTCCGCGTCCACGGGCTTGTCGCTCGCATCGCCCTTCTCATTCGGCAGATCCAGCGGACGCTGCACGATCTTCGAGAACTGCGACGACATCATGAAGAAGATGGTGAGCAGCAGCACCACGTCGATCATCGAGGTGATGTCGAACCCTGCCTCGGGCATCGGTTGATTGCGGTTGAATCTCATGCGCCCGGCTTGCCCGCCTTCGCACCACTCGTCAGAACCGCCGCCAGTTCCTCGATAGTGTCGCCGGTATCCATCGCCAATCGCTCCACGCGGCGCCGCAGAATCGTGTACAGCACCGTGCAAGGGATGGCGACGATCAGCCCCTGAGCCGTCGTCACCAGCGCCAGCGACATGAAGTTCGAAAGCTCGTTCGACCGCGCTGCACCTTCGAGCGTTCCGATCGACGCGAAAGCACCGATCATGCCAACCGTCGTGCCCAGCAGACCCATCATCGGGCCGATCGCCGCGATGATCGCGATGCCATCGGTCGTGCGAATGAGCCGATCCAGCTCCTTCGCCCCCGCTTCCTCGAGTGCGGTGCGAAGCTCCAGCATGCCGAACGTGCTGCGGGCACAACGCGTCAACGCCGATGCGAACGTATTGGTCACGAAACAGCGATTCTCGTCCCTGCGGCAGTACTCGATCGCTCCCGTCGTGTCGCCGCGAGCAAGGAACCCTTCCAGTTCCGCGACGATGTCGACCGGAGCCAACGCCTGCGGCCGCACCTTCAGAAAGTGCGCGATCAGCAGCCCCACTGCAAGAAACGACAGCAGGATCAGAAGGTACCCGATCGGTCCGCCCGCTTGCAGGTACTCCCACAGCGACCGCCCCGCCGATGCAGGCATCTCCGCCGCCACAATGAACATCGCGTTCGTCACTTCGTTCCTTCCTTCTCAACCGAACCACCCGACGCTTCGCCCGTGGATGTGCTATTCGCAGCCGATCCGGCTCCCACTCGCGGCAACGTCGCCGTCGATCTCGCGCCGTTCAGTCCCGCCATCGCCCGCAGTTGCGACAACCGCGCGGAAGTGATGATCGGATGATCCGGCAGCCTCGCCTCCAGGTCGGCCACCACTCGGGCGGCCGCCGCTCGTTCGTCCAGTTCAACCAGCGTCTCAGCCGCCGCGAGAAGCGCCTGCGCCAGCACGTTGCTCGCCACCGACTCCCGCGACGCGACCCACAACAACTCGATCACCGCGTCCGTCTTCAAGCCAGTGTCTGTCTCGAGCCGCAGCGACCGCCCCAATCCCAGCCGTGCCCAGTGGGCTTGCCACGCGGGAGCATCGCTCGTAGCCCGGTCCCGCAGACGCTTTCTCGCTCGCTCCCGTACCGCCGGGTCTCCGCTCTCCGCAAGAACCATCTCTCCCGCGACGTTGTTCCATCCCTTGGCGTTCTCAAAGGCCGACGGATCGCCACGCTTCGCGCCCGAATCCCGCTTCGCCGCAAAGCAATAAATCGACATCACGTCCGGCACTCCGCCGGTATCAGCGCTCTTCAACTCCGCCGCCGCGAACGCACGCAGGAATGGTCCATCCACGAACACCGGCGGCAGCCCCGTCAACCACTGCACAGAGGAGTCCATGCCGTCGCCCACAGCCAACCTCGCCCGGCATCGCTCCGCATCAGCGCTCTCCAGCGACACCGCTTCCGCAAGCCACACCGCCCACGCCTCCACCGCGAGCGCGTACGCCCCCCGCTGCACCCGACACGCAAGTAGCCCCGCGGCCGCCTCCGCTCGGGTCGGCCCCTTCTCGCCCATCGTCATCGTCCACGCCAGCTCGTACAACGACTCGGCACCGGGTGCGTCGCCTCGGTCGAGTCTCGCTCCCGCACGCCACATCGTTTGCGCCAAAGCCTCGTGCGTCCGGAACTCCGCCGCCAACGGGCCGTCCACGCGACGCACCGCCGAAAGCGACACGCGGCGAGCTCCCGTCGCTTTGCCCGTCGCCAGCACGCCCGCCTTCGATACCTCCGTGATCGTCACGGTCGCCCCGCTGCGGAGTACCGCCACCGAATCCTCGGCCTGTGCAGCGCTCGACAGCTGCGTGCCCATCAATGACGCCACCACAACTGCCAAGATTTTGGCCGACACGCCGCGCCCCTTCATTGCGGCACCCCCGGCACAAACGTGTACGTCCCCTTCGATTGCGCCGCGATCTTCTTCATCAGCGGCTCCGATTCACGGGTGCCGAACGCGATGCAATGAATCGGTGCGCGACCCGTATTCATCCGCGCGACCTCGTCGGCCACGCCCGGATCGAACTCGCCGTCCGTCATGAAATAGATGGCATCGGGTCGCGGCCGCAGCTTGAACGTCATCACAAATGCGTTCATTGGGCTCGTTCCCCCTCCGGCGGTGATCGCGTTCACCGCCCGGCGCGCCCAACGCTTGCGTTCGTCGAGCGCTGCGACCCAGTCCTTGGCGTTTGCCAGCGGCTCGGCATCATTTGAGAACGTGTACACCATGAACGAGGACGTCTCGACCAGATTCTGGATCGAGCGCGAAAGCTGAACCCGGAGAGCCTCGATCTTGCCGCCGACGCTCATGGACCCCGAAACGTCCACGATGAACACAAATCGCGATCCCTGAGCCTCAACCCCGAAGAACGACGCCCCACCGCCACCCCCGCCGCCTCCGCCAAGCCCATCGCTCAGTCCCTCGCCGCCACCGACGTCACCCGCCCCGGACAAAGCGCCGGAAATCGTCGACTCCGCTCCACCCTCCAGCGATGGGTCCTGCAACGCATCGAGCGGACGCTCCACGCTAGCCATCGCGGGGCTGTCGGACAGATCCCCCGAGGAGGGGCTCGACACCTCGATCGACCCCGCCATCAGGTCCGCAAGTTCCGGCCCCCGCGTCAATGCCAGGCTCGTCCGATCTTCCACTGCCTCGCCGCCGCCGCCGCCAATCCCGAACATCACGCGGTTCGACACCAAGAGTCCAACGCCGTGCACGATGAGCGAAATCGCCAGCCCGATCAGCAGCGCATACCGCGCGACCGCCAGCACCACCGCGCCCGCCGAACCGCCCCGATCCGGCGCAGCCACCATGACGCCACTCGGCGGCTCCACCTCGACATCCTGTCTCGAAGGCTCGTCCATGCCACCTCATTATGACAAACGCCGGCCCGCCCGTCCGCATTGCCGCGCCCGGAGTTTTCGCGTGAACCGGCGTTCGGTTGCGATCAAACCACCCGCCGCGGCCAAATCCGGCGTCTTTCTCGCGGAAAGTAGCGCCCGCCCGCTCCGATCCTGCGGGTTGACCTCGCGAATCGACGATCTTTCAATCCGCTGTCACGCGCCGCCCTGCCGGATCGGGTTGCCCGTTGTCTGCACTTTCCGCCGACCCGATTCCTCACCCCGGAGCCGTTCATGCCCAGTTCGACCGCCTCACCGAAGAAATCCAAGGTCACCAAGGGCAAACGCCGCCCCTTCAAGCGCGTCCTCCTCAAACTCAGCGGCGAATCCTTCTGCACCCCCGGCGGCTTCGGCATCGCCCCCAAGGAACTCCACTCCATCGCCAGCGAGGTCCGTGACGCCGCCAAACTCGGCGCCCAGATCGCCATCGTCGTCGGCGGGGGCAACATCATCCGCGGCGCCGAGCTCGCCGCCGCCGGCCACATCCACCAAGCCACCGCCGACCACATGGGCATGCTCGGCACGGTCATGAACGCACTGGCGCTCAAGGAGAAACTCAGAGACCTTGGCGTCGAATGCCGTGTCATGTCCGCGATCGAAATCCGCGCTGTCGCAGAGCCATTCATCCGCAGCCGCGCACTGCGTCACATGGAAAAGGGCCGCGTCGTCATCCTCGCCGCCGGCACCGGCAACCCCTTCTTCACCACCGATACCTGCGCTGCCCTCCGCGCCACCGAACTCGAGTGCGAGATCCTGCTCAAGGCCACCAAGGTCGACGGCGTCTACACCGCCGACCCCAAGAAGGACCCCAAAGCCACCCGCTACGAGTCACTCTCGTTCTCCGAAGCCCTCGCAAAACGCCTCAAGGTCATGGACATGACCGCCCTGGCCATGTGCCAGGAGCACGAGATTCCCGTGCTCGTCTTCGATTTCAACAAGCACGGCAACATCGCCCGCGTCATCAGGGGTGAAGACGTCGGCACGCTCGTCACCGTCGATTGACCCGAGCCGATCCGCATCAACCCGACGCGTTCACCTACACTGACGCGTCCACACCACGTCCTACCAGAGAACTGCCATGAGCGACCCAGACACCATTCTCCTCGAAGCCGAAGAGACGATGACCAAAGCCGTTGAGTACCTCAAGAGCGAGATGCGCGGCATCCGCACAGGCCGCGCCAGCCCCGCGATGGTCGAGTTCGTCAAGGTCGACTACTACGGATCGATGACCGACCTCAAGGGCCTTGCGTCGATCAGTGTGCCCGAACCCAGTCAACTCCTTATCAAGCCCTTCGACGCCACCGCTGTCAGCGCCATCAAGCAAGCCATCGAGTCCGCCGGGCTCGGCCTCAACCCGCAAGTCGAAGCCAAGCAGCTCCGCCTCTCAATCCCGGCCCTCTCCCAGGACCGGCGCAAACAGCTCGCCGACAAGTGCAAGAAGATCGGCGAAGAGCAGAAGACGGCGATCCGCAACGTCCGTCGCGACGCCAACAAGCACGCCGAAGCCCTCTCCAAGCAGGCCGGAACCCAGTTCCCCGAGGACGAGATCGAAACCCTCAAGGAAGAGATCCAAAAGCTCCTCAAGAAGTTCGAGGACGAGATCGACAAGCGGGTCGAAGAAAAGACCAAGGAAATCCAGACGGTCTGAGCCTCGCCCGCAACGCCCGAGAATTGTTGAATCTGAAGAGTCCAGTCCATGGAGCCTCTCGCGCACGCGAGAGACTTTTGTGTGCCGCCTCCGAACGATCTCATCTTCCGATGCGTAGTGGTTCCATGTCCGACATCGCAACTCACAATCGACCGCTTCCCAGAGCGGTCGTCATCGTTGCGCTCGCGGTTCTGGCCCTGACTCCACTCGCGTTCGCCCTGCACGCGGCCCTTTGGACCCACGGGCCACACGTGCTTCGCCTCGAACCGCTCGGATGGCTTCTCAAGCCGCTCGGCAACCTGATGCATCTGATCACCGCGCCCGGCTGGCTCTTCGCTCGCTTGTTGCTCCACTCCTGGCGCGAGGCCGATCTCGTCGCTCCGGGGATCGCCTGCGTCGCAGGGATCTCCACCTTGGGCGTAATCGCCCTCTGTTTATGGACCATCCGGGGAGCGATCGCCGCGATGCCGACCGGCCGGTCGGACTCCCCCGCACTCCGATCGCGCCGTCGCTTCCTCGCCAATTCCCTCACCGGCGGACCCGCGGCACTCGTCAGCGGTACTCTCATCGACGCCGCATGCCGGCAGCCGCAAAGCTTGGGCCTCGCTCGCTACACGGTTCCGATCACCGACCTTCCGCAAACCTTGAACGGTCTCCGACTCGTCCAGATCAGCGACACACACCTGGGACCCCGTGTCTCCAGAGACCTCATCCAGAATGCGATCGATCGTGCACTTGCGCTGCGGCCCGACGCGTTCGTCCTCACCGGCGACTATGTCCACTGCGGACTCGAGTGGCTGGAGCCCGCCGCCGAACAACTCGCGAGCCTCGTTCGCACCGGTATCCCGACCATTGCGGTCCGAGGCAACCACGACTGGCTCAACAACGGCGATCGCATGGGCGCTCTGCTCCAATCCCAAGGCATCCAAGTAATAGACAACCATCGCTTGTTTGCAACTCGCGACGGCAGCCGCGTCGCCCTCCACGACACTCCAGAGAGCAACGCGATCTGCATCGCTGGCCTCGGCGATCTTCGCCAACACGTCGTCGATCCCGACACCGCGCTCACCGGCGTGCCCGAGACCATGCCCCGAATCGTCCTCGCCCATAACCCCGACACCGCCGAGCATCCTTCAATCACCCGCGGCGGCTCGCCCCGAATCGATCTCATGCTCAGCGGCCACACCCACGGCGGTCAGGTCCGCATCCCCGGACTGGGCACCGGCGCCGGAATGGTCTCAACATACGGCGAGAAGTACGCCGTCGGATTGGTGCAAGGCCCCGCGTGCCGCGTGCTCATCACCCGCGGCGTCGGCATGTCGCTCGTGCCGATCCGCTTCATGGTTCCACCTGAGATTGTCGAGATCACACTGATCTGCGACACGCGGCACTCAACGCCCACCAAGCAGCGGAGAACCTCGTAAAGTCCCCCGTGCCCGGTCCCGACCCATCCCTCGCTCGCTACTCCCGCCAGCTGATCCTTCCCGCCTTCGGAGAAGCGGGCCAGCGTCGCATCATGGCTTCGCAAGCGCTGGTCGTTGGAGCAGGCGCTCTCGGCTGCACCGCTCTTGACCAACTGGCCCGCGCCGGCGTCGGCCACATCACTGTCGTCGACCGCGACGTCGTCGAATTCACCAATCTCCAGCGCCAAACGCTCTTCGACGAGTCCGACGCAGCCGCGGCTCTCCCCAAAGCTGTCGCCGCCCGCAACCAGCTCGCGCGCGTCAACTCAACGATTCGCGTCGACGCCGTCATCGCCGACCTGACGCCTGAGAACGCCGAGTCGCTCGTCGCCACTCGTCGACCCAACCTCATCCTCGACGGCACCGACAACCTCGACACCCGCTATCTGCTCAACGACCTCGCCGTCAAGCACGCGATCCCGCTCATCTACGCCGGCGTCATCGCCACCCGCGGCATGCAACTCACCATCCTGCCGGGTCGCTCCGCCTGCCTCCGCTGCGTCTTCCCCGAGCCCGGTGCCGCTGCTCACGTCGAAACCTGCGACACCGTCGGCGTCCTCGGCCCCGCGGTCGCGATCGCCGCGTCTCTCCAAGCATCCGAGGCCATCCGCTTGCTCGCGGCCGATGCCGCAACGCTCGCTGCGAGCCCGCTGCCTTCGCTCAACGAGTTCGACCTCGCAACAACTCGCTTCCGCACCATCGACCTCGGCAAACTCCACGCACCCGCCGCCCGCGTCCACTGCCCCTGCTGCGGCGAGCGTCAGTTCGAGTTCCTCTCCGGCAGCCGCAGCCGACCCGCCGCCAGCCTCTGCGGCAGCGGAGCATTCCAGATCCACGCCGTCGCTCCCCGCACGCTCGCCCTGACTTCCCTCGGCTCGCAACTCGCCCGCCTCGGCCCGGTTCAAGCCAACGAGTTCTTTGTGCGGCTCCACCCCCGCGACGGCGTCGAGCTCACCGTCTTCGCCGACGCCCGCGCCATCATCCGCGGCGTCGAGACCGAAGGCGAGGCCCGCGCCCTGTACGACCGCTATGTTGGAAGTTGAGATCAGAACGGCCGACCGCGCGGGCTGAAGCCCGCGGCTCTGGAGAGCCCCCTCACTCCTCACCCGCTCACCCCCTCAAGTAACCGCAGCCCCCAAACCGCATCCAAACCGCCTCACGGTTTCGCACACCTGCAAGGAGCATCCCCATGGGCCAGTACATCGATCAGATCATCATCGCCTCCAAACGCGGCCGCGGCTTCGCCGAGGGCTCCCTCAAGGGCGTCACTCCCGCCATCTTCGCCCGCAAGCCCCGCTTCGAAACCAAGAACGGCACACACACCGTCGACTGCAACCACGGCGCCTTCATCTTCGGCCACCTCGCGCTCTACCCCACCCGCATCGCCTCCCTCGTCGGCATTGACGGCGCCGACCTCGCCGCCCCCGCCCACTACACCGACCTCTTCAAGGCCGGCGTCGACTGCAAGGACGACCCCGAAGGCACGATCTACCCCAAGATGGACGAGATCACCCAGACCTTCTTCCGCAACTACGACGGCCTGTACGAGCGCCTCGCCAAAGTCGACGACAGCGTGCTCCTCAAGCCCACACCCGACGAGCGTTACCAGAAGAACTTCCCCACCGTCGGCACCGCGGTGCCTTTCATGCTCCTCAGCCACATCATGATGCACATGGGCCAGATGAGCACCTGGCGCCGCTGCTACGGCCTCGCGTCGATCATGTAATCAACCATGGGTGCCACTGCCGAGCCGCTCGGGGCTCGGCAGTGCCAGCGACGCCCAACAAAAAGCCCGGCCATTCTCGGCCGGGCTTTCTCGTTCTCAGGCAATACCAAAGCTTACCGCCGCGCCACCTTCTTGATCTCCTTGGACCCGATCCACACCTTCTCGTTGCTCTCGATGTCGATCAGCTCCAGATTGATCTGGTAGTACTGCACGATCGTCCGCCGATCATTGCTCTCCTGCTTCACCTCCGCAACGCGGCCGAGCATGATGTAGTCCGCGCCCTGCTCCATCGCCTGCTTCTTCACCGTGTCGGGGCGGTTCCACGCCTGTCCCTGCTGGCGCTCGTCGCGGATCTCGCCGCGCTGGTCGCGGTCAGCCACCACGCGAACGCGCCCGGAGTTGATGAGTTCTTCCTCGAACCGCTTGGTGACGAGCTTCGTGTCCACATAGTCCGCGGTCTCGTTGCGGACGGTGCCCACGAACACGACCGGACGCTGGCCGCCCTTCTCAGCACGGTGGTTCTCAACCCACGGCCGTGCGAGGCAGTCGGCGATCAGCCCGCGATACGCCTCGCGGGCGTCGTCGTCCTGCCAGCGATAGTCCACGTCGGCAGTCTTCTCGGGGTCGGTGCGGTTGACGTTCCAGTTGCCGTACGCGCCGCCGCCGCACCCGACGAGCATCGTGCTCGCCGCGACCAACGACACACCCACCACCCAACCCACGGACCGACTCAATCTGAGGTTCATCGAGTTTCTCTCCAGCGTCAGACCGGCGCGACACCACGCCTCTCCGACGCACGCGTTCCAGAAGTTTATACGCACTAACTTGACCACGGTTCGACTTGTTTCCCAATGACAATCGGCCACCCTAACCAACTGCAGCCACACCACTTCCCACCCTATCGCACCGTCGCCTCCACCACCGTGGCCAACTGCGACGCCACATCCCCCGGCGGCACCACCACTTTCCGCCACCCGCCGACGTCGATCGATCCGTCGCCCTTGCTCAGGTACACCACCCGCACCTCGTGCTCGCCCGGCTCGAGTTTCACCAGCCCGACGAACGCCCGCCCGGGCAGGAACTCCCACGATCGCAGGTCCGCACGTTCGGTGGCGCCCAGCACCGCCAGGCCGATCAAGCCTCCGACGATCCGCACCAGATCCCGCGTGCCATCGTTTCCATCCTGCGACTGTGCGACCGCTTCGCTCGCGCCCACCGTCGCAGCTGCCTTGACGAGATACCGCACCAGCGTGCGCTGATAGATCAGCGGCCGCTGGCGAGCGAAGTTCTCCTCCGCAACCGCCGCAAGATCCTCGACAAGTTCCAGTCGCCCGACCTCGCGTGCCGCGCCTCCGGCCTCGCGCACCTCGACCCTCGCCCCGCGCACCGCGCTGTCGCGGAACTGCATCTTCGGCAATTCGAAGTACACCGGCACCGAGTACACCGCAATCGGTCCCACCCGCTCCGGCACCAGATACGGCCCACGCCCCGCAAGCCCCACCACCAAAACGTTGCCCGCGTCCGGGTTCATCTCCGCCAATCCCGCGAACGCGTCCTTCTTCACGTTCGGAAAGACCTGCGGCACCGCCTCGATCGATTGCACCAATCGCCGCCCCGCCACCCGCTGAAACTCGCGATCCCCCGTCTTCATGAACGTGATCGCAGTCAGATAGTCGCCCAACGGGCTTCCGATGAACTCGCCGCCGGTTGGCGTCGCGAACTTCTTCGCCGCGCCCGATCGCTCAGCCGCCGCGTAGCGATCACCGGCCTGCTTCTCGAGCGCCTTGGCTTCCTGCAGGTACTTGTCGCGGAGCAGGTTCGCCTTGTTCGCCAGCCGCCGTGCCTCGACCGTCGCGCCGCCGTCGACCTCGCCGCGCTCCAGCCTCGCGAGCATCTTGAGCACGTTCACGTACGCGTCCTCGTACGGAGCCGCCACATACGGCACAACCGTGTCATTCAGCACCCACTGGGCCGCGCTCTCGTCGGGCCGCAGTTCCCGCTGGGCATCGATCCGCTTCTCGGCCTCTTCGAGCGACCGCAGCGCGGCATCCGAATCGCCGAGCTTGAGCGCCACCGCCCCGCGATCGAGCAGCCAAAGCGTCCGGTTCCGCTCGCCGTACTCATCCTGCACCTCGGGCTCGTCCAACACCGCCGCGGCACGCTGGTAGTTCCCGGAGTCGTGCTCGGCACGCAGGTCCTGCCGGTGGGTGTCGAAGGCCGAGGTGCAGCCGACCAGGCCTGCGAGACAAAGAAGTGCCAGCGCCGCGCCCAACCGCCGCGCGGACTGAAGCCCGCGGCTCGGGGTGGAGACGCGGGCGTCACGACGATGATCGACTGCTACGTTTGTCTCTATGACCACGCCACGTCACTCTTCGCCGCTGACTCTCGAAGCCTTCCAGCAGCTCATCCGGGATCGATATTACGCGACCGACAGCAAGCGCGGCCCGGCGGCCACTTTCCTGCTCCTCTCCGAGGAATTCGGAGAACTCGCCACCGCCTTGCACGCCAACCTGCCCGGCAAGACCCCCACGCCCGAGCAACAGGCCAACCTCGCCGAGGAATTCGCCGATGTACTCGCCTGGCTCATGACCATGGCCAACATCACCGGCGTCGACCTGACCGAAGCCGTGAAGAAATACACCATCCCCGGCTTGGTCGAGGGCGTCAAGGACTGATCAGGGCCTCGCCGCAGATCCGACCGCCGCGGTCGTCCGGGCCGAAAGCCGCTCCGCCGTCGTCACCGGCCGCGTGATCTCGATGACGAGCGTGTCGTCCGCCGCTGGCCCGTAACGGAAGTGCTCGACGTTGGAAAGCAACTGCTTCGTCCACGAGAACCCGCTCGTCCGCGATGCACCCGTCATCGATGCCACCATCCGCAGGAACCCCTGCACGCCCAGCATGCGCCCGCTGCGGTCGCGGGCCTCGATCGCGCCGTCCGTATACGCCACCAGTGCGTCGCCAGACACAAACTCGGTGGCGATCGGCGCAGCGTCGAAATCCGCCGCCGCGCACGCTCCCAGCACCAGCGCCGTCGACTGCAACTCGCGAATCGTGCCGTCCACCGCGACCAGAAACGCCGGAGGATGACCGCCGCTCGCGTACTCAAGCGTGTTCACCCCGCTGTCAATGCGGATGCACAGCGCGGTGACATATACCGAGTGCGTCGCCAGCGTCAGGTGCACGTAGCGATTCAGCAGCGTCAGCACCCGGCCCGGATCGATCGAAGGGTCCTCCGCGAAGACCCGCTCCAGTTCGCCATGCAGGCGATTGACCGTCAACGCGGCCGGAATGCCGTGCCCGGTGACGTCCATCAGCACGACGCTCAATCGCCGCCCGCCGGAGACACCGGGGCCCTCATGCGCGTAGAGGTAGTCCCCACCGATCTGCCGCATCGGCTCGTACTCGTACGACAGCCGAAGCTCGCCTTCCTCGATCTTGGCCGGGAACAGCGCCTCATGGATCTTGCGGGCGTCGGTCAGCTCGCGTCGTACCTCGCCGTAGCGCTGCTGAATGACGGCGAACTTGAACTGCTGCGAATACCGCGAGTGCTTGCCCCACGCGATCAGCACGCTGAGCGCGAACAACCCCGCTGAGAGCATCGGCCAGCCCACAGTTGCGGTGAACGATTGCCCCTGCAGAACCATCGACACCAGGTGCGCCGCAACCAACGCCCCCGCCACCATCATCGCCTGATGCGCCGACCACGGCAGCAGCACGCACGCAAAGAACAGCAGCAGCGACGCCTCCAGCCACCCGATGCTCGTCGCCCAGTCAAACCCGCTCACGAAGAAGTGAAAAGCGCCGACGCCGAACACGAGATACTGCGACATCCGCAGCAGCGCCTGCTCCTTCACCTTGCCTTTCAGCACATAGAGAAGCGATGCCGCGTAGGCCACGATCGGAACCACGCTGGTGCCCATGGCTTTCGCTGTGTTGTAGATCGCCCCCCACAACTTCGGCAACACGCCGACCGCGCCCTGCGCACCGGAAAACTCCGTGAAGAGCATCACCACCAGCACGACCGATGTGACAACCAGCCCGAAGATCGCGCCAAAGGCACAGAAGAACGTAAACCGCTTCTTCAGCAGCCGAAGCGTGTGCGCCTCGAACTCTCCGGCGAACTCCGCCGTGTGCAGGCCTTTGGTTGACGGGTCGCCCAGGCTCACGTTGCTTCCTTCATGCAAGCCCGATCGCGCTCGGTCACGCACCGCGTGACCGATCGATCGAACCATCCTGACACCAACAAGATACCGGCCGCGGCCCGGGTTGTCACCCCCGCACTCAGAATCCGTTCACTTCTTGCGTCCCGCGCCCGGTTGCCACAAAACATCCGCCCGCCCGTCGTCGTTGGCCACCCGGGCCAGCACAAACAGCAAGTCGCTGAGCCGGTTGAGGTAACGAACCGACTCTGGGCTGCTCGCCTTCTCGTCTTCGGCACGCAGCGTCACCGCCGCCCGCTCGGCCCGGCGGGCCACCGTGCGTGCGACGTGCAGAGCCCCCGCCAACGCCGTCCCACCCGGCAGGACGAAACTGTTCAGGGGCTCCAGCCGGTCGTTGAACTCGTCGATCCACTGCTCCAGCTTCTCGACCTGTTCTGCCGTCACCCGCAGTGCGGCTCCGGCCTTCTCGCCCTTCACCACCGGCGTCGCCAGATCCGCCCCCACGTCGAAGAGGTCGTTCTGAATCGCCGACAGCACCTCGCCAATCCGCGCTGCCACCCGCGGGTTCGCCGCTTGGACGCCGAGCCCGCCGGTGGCGATCACGATCGCCATCCCGATCTGGCTGTTCGCCTCGTCCACCGTGCCATACGCCTCGACACGTGGATCGTCCTTCGCCACCCGGGCGCCGCCGACCAACCCCGTGGTCCCGTCGTCGCCCGTTTTCGTGTATATCTTGTTCAGCTTGACCATGTCGTTTCCAGATCCCTCCCCCGATTCCCGCGGCCTTGCGACGGATCGCTCGCCGAGTTCCGAACCGGGCGACCCTCGCCCGATCATTCGCGCTCTTCGACCGTTCCCGCCGGAGCCCCTCACCCCGATCGCGGCCGTTCGATGAGCCGAACTACTCCCCAGCGTACACCGCCGATCCAGGTCGACGCACCGCCGGCCTCAGGCCATGCTCCGGTCGATACTCCCGCCGCCGCGCCAGCCCCCAGCTCGGCCTCACACCCCGCCAATCCCCGCGGCTCAAGCTCGCTCCGCGGGATGCTCAGTCATTGGAGATTCCGGTCTCCCGATTCCAAAACGCCTCCCGCGAGTCAGCCCCTCACCGATCGCATCCTCACCTCCCGCGGCATCACCGATCCCCGCTTCCTCGACGCCACGCTCCGCGATCTCCACGATCCCTCCCTCATGCCCGACCTCGACAAGGCCGCGGCTCGCATCCTCGAGGCACTCGAGCGCAACCAGTCCATCGTCATTTACGCCGACTACGACGTCGACGGCGTCTCCTCCGCCGCCATCCTCTGGCACCTGCTTCACGCTCTCAAGCCCGACGTTCGCCTCGCAACCTACCTGCCCCACCGTCTCGAAGAGGGCTACGGCCTCAACCGCGACGCCATCGCCAAACTCGCCGACGAGCACGATCTCATCATCAGCGTCGACTGCGGCATCACCGCCGCCGTTCCCGCCCGCGAAGCCAAGGCCCGAGGCCGCGACCTCATCATCACCGACCACCACACGCCACCCAAGGCAGTCGCCGATCTGCCCGAAGCCTTCGCCCTCGTGCACCCGCTCACGCCCGGTCGCACGCCGTATCCGTTCCCACACCTTTGCGGTGCTGGCGTCGCGTACAAGCTTGCGTGGCGACTGGCCACACTCTCCAGCGGCGGCGACAAGGTCAGCCCGCCGCTCCGCGCCCTGCTGATCGAACTGCTCGCCCTCGCCGCCATGGGCGTCATCGCCGACGTCGTCCCGCTCCTGGGCGAGAATCGCGTCATCGCCCGCTTCGGCCTCCAGCAGATCACCCGCAGCACCATCGTCGGCGTCCGCGCCCTCTGCGAAGAATCCCAGCTGCACGAAGGTGTTGACGCCACCGACGTCGGCTTCCGCCTCGGCCCGCGCCTCAACGCCATCGGCCGTCTCGGCCACGCCCGCGAAGCCCTTGAGCTACTCACCACCACCGACGCCTCTCGCGCCGCTGAGATCGCCACGGCACTCACCGGCTGGAACAACGATCGCCGCCGCATCGAAGCCGACATCTCCAAGCAGGCCGAGAAACTCGCCGTCGACCGCGGCATGACTTCCGACGATCACCGCGCCATCGTTCTCGCCGACACAGCCTGGCACCGCGGCGTCATCGGCATCTGCTGCTCCCGCCTCGTCGGCCTGTTCCATCGACCCACGATCCTCCTGCAACAAGAGGGCGACCTCTGCCACGGCTCCGGGCGATCCATCGACGGCTTCGACCTGCACGAAGCCCTCGTCGCGTGCAGCTCGCACCTCGAGTCCTTCGGCGGACACGCCATGGCCGCCGGCCTGAAGCTCCGCGCCGATCGCCTTGATGCCTTTCTCGCCGCGTTCGTTTCCTACACCAACCAACGCCTCGCCCCCGCCGATCTGGTCGCGACCACGCTCATCGACACCCGCACATCCGCCGCAGAACTGTCATTCGACACCGTCGCCCGCATGGGCCAACTCGCTCCTTTCGGTCGCGAGAACCCCGAACCCCGCCTGCTCATTGAAAACGCTGTGATTCAGGGCACGCCCCGCACCTTCGGCAGCACGGGCAACCACGTGATGCTCGACATCACACACGAATCCCGTCCGCTCAAGGTCAAATTCTGGAACGGTGCAGCCACCCTTGCGAAGCACGCCGTCCGCCTCGCGCACAACAACCACCTCAACATCGTCGGCACCCCGAAGCTCGACACCTGGAACGGCAACCGCCGCGTCGAACTGACGCTGCACGATTTCGCCCTCACCAACGCCTGATCCCCGATCATGCATCGCAGATCATGGATCGCAGATCATGGATCGCAGATCAGGTCGTTGTAGGCCCCAGCGAAGAGCACGAAATCGGCGTCATCGGTTACCCCGTCGCGGTTGAAGTCGCCGAGCGACACCAGCAACTCGTTGTACGCGCCAGCAAAGAGCACAAAGTCCGAGTCGTCAACCACCCGATCGTGGTTCAGATTCCCGACGCAGGGAAGCCCCGGCTCATCGAGCAGATCGAGCTCGGCACAGGTGACAAAGCCGCCGCCCGTTGGCCCCCGCACCCGCACGCCCGAAGCCTCGACAGCCGTGCTCAATGTCAAGTCCAGAACCTGCCAAGGCCGCACCGGGTCCAGTGCTTCACTCCAGACACCAGTCACCGGCTCCCACACCGAACCGACCCGAAGCTCCACCAGAATCTCCTCAAACCATCCGCCCCACGCCGCCTCCGGCCCGCTCCGCAGCGACGGTCCCTCGACGAATCGCACCGTCGTCGCCGGTATCGCCGCGGGATACACCACCTGCAGTTGCACCATTCGCCCCGGCACGATCGCGTCCGCGGTATCACCCGAGTCATACCAACGGTTCTCGCCGTAAGGCACCTCGCGCCCGGAGTAGTCGTACTCCAACCCATTGACGATGAACGGCACGTGCGAGGCGCCGCCCGTCGGAGTCGAGCCACTCGGCCACGCTTCCGACGATGTCGCCGTCGGCGGCGTTCCATCGCGTCCCATCCGAAGATTCGCACTGCGAGCATCCTCGCGGGCCGTCGGGCTCCACACCAACGACGGTCCCCACACCGGAGCCGGAATCACATACTCGTCCGCAACAAGATCAACCGACCCGCCGGCGTCCACCACGGCACGATCGACCACAGCGAGCGACCGGGCAGCCATCATCGCCAGCGTGTCCTGCGCCAGCGGATCGGCGGGCAGTCGGTCCGGCAGCGCATCGCGCGTCCGCCAGATGTCGTAGCGGTCGTCCAGCGTCTGCCCAGCAAACGCGTCACGCACCACATCCACCCCTTGCACCAGCCCGATCAGGCCTCCCATCGTGGCTGTCGGATTGTCGGCGTCCCATCCACAGAGCGTGCCGATCTGCACCGTGCGCCGGAAGTCCATCCCTCCATAGAGAAGACAGATCACGCCGGACGACAAGTTCACGCTCGACTCATACCACGCCCGGTAAACGAACCCGTTCGCCGCCGCGTTCACCTGGTAGCGAGCCGCCACCAGGTCCCGCGTCCGCTCCCAATCACCCGGATCAGGATTGCTCAGATAGTCCGCGATCACGAAGTCGATGCAGTCCGCCGCCTTGCTGGCGTCGGGGACGAACCGCCGCGCCTCACGAACCAGCCACAACGCCTGGTCTCGACCAGACAAGCTCCGGTCCACCCTCGCCCCCAAAGCGAACAACGCGGCGAAGAACTCCGCCGCGTGCGCCGCATACCCACTCGCGGTCGTCCCGATCGGCAGCCTCGCCAGGCGCAGCGCCTCCTCGGGCATGCACGGCGCAAACGCTCCGAAGATCTCGGTCGTGAGCTGCGCATCGATCATCAGCGATTGCGGATTCGCGCTCAGGAACCCCGTCGCCGGCGGCCGCACCCCCTGGCCTATCAACGACCGCGCCTGTTGATTGCTGACCCAGATGAACCGGTTGATGTGCGTGGCCCACGCGCCGGCAATCTCCGACGCGCTCGGCTCGTTGCGCCCCAGCGTGTCTAAGAGATGCAGGTAGACGTACTCGATATCCGTGTCGTCATCCGCCAACCACGGTGCCTGCAGCACGAAGTCGATCGTGCGCCCGCCGCCGATGGGATCACCCCAGTTCGCGTCGGTGAAGAACGGCGGAGCCACGCGACGCCCCTCACAAGTGAGGCCCGTCCAGTTCGCGATCGCTGCGCCGAGCCACATCCCGTGCAGACGCTCCCGGTACTCAGACCGATCAATCACGAGTTGTGCTTGGCAGGGAAGCGCGACCGAGGCCGCGACGATGGCAAGAGCACGACGCATGGCATGCACTCCGCCGAGCCCGACCAGGGCCAAAACACGTTTTCGCCCTGTTCACGGGCAGACCGAGAGATCATAGGAGAGAAGGAACAACGCAAAGTCAGCGTCATCCACCGCTCCATCCAGGTTCAGGTCGCACGGACACTCCTCCGGCACCGGCGGACACGACAGGTCGTTGTACGCCGCCGCGAGGATCGCGTAGTCCGCATCGTCCACCATGCCGTCGTTCGTGAAGTCCGCCGGGCACGGAGCCTGGAGCGTCAACACAAACAGACGCGACAGGTTGCCGCGCTTACCCGACGCCACAACCTGCCCGAGATCGTTGATGTCGAGCAGCAAGTTCAGCGACACATCCGGCGGCAGATCCACCAGCGTCTTGATGTCGTACCACTTGCCTTCATTGTAAAAGCCGGTCTTGGTTCCAACGTCCGACGCGATCACCTGACCAAACGAGTTGAATCGCAAGGGGCCGCTCGGCACCGTCATGCCCGGCTTCAGCTCGCCGAAGTCGTACAACCGCGTCGCGCCAGACAAGCCCCATATCTGGATCCCGACACGCTGCACCCCGCCTTCGTTCCACGAAGCATTGCTCAGAACCTGCCCCACATCGTTGATCGACGGCGTCGACGCGAAGTACACGTCCGGCACCGGGCTCGCGCCGCCCGTGCCCCACGAGACAAAGTAACTGCCGACAAGCGAGCACTGGTTGCCTGCGCGAGTCTCCGTCCCGTAGCCGAATCCGAGAATGTCGCCCGCGTTGTTCACGCCGTAGCCGAAGCTCGAGATGATCGAGCACGACGGCGCGCACTGGCTCTTCCACGCCGTCGCAGATTTCCAGTTGCCAGGCTTGCCCACACCCGCCTTGCCGTACCACTGCGTCGAGCCGTTGCCGCAGTCCGTCACCGTGAACGGCACGACCGTCAGACCGAACTCGCGCTTGTTGTTGATGCCGGTTGATTGGATCTGCATCCACGACGGCCCGGTCGCGCCGTCGATCAACTGGTTCGAGCTCCACGCCCACGCCTGCAGGGCCGTGCTGCCCGTCAGCGTGTACGCGCCGGAAACGTCGCCAAAGTCGTTCAAGCCGGACACGTTGGCCCAGTTCCGCCCCGACCTCGTCGGCACGGATTGCAACAAGCCGTTCTTCCACACGATCGGCCCGCTGGTGGTCATCGCCGCCACCCAGCCCTTGATGTTGATGTACGCCCGGTTGTCCTTCGCCACCACCGGGATCTCGCCCGTCAGTACGAACCGCGGCTTGGCCGCATCCGCGACACCCGACGCAACCGATGCACCGGCAACACACGACAGCAAGAGCGAAAAGTTCACGCGCATGGATACCCCAGCGATACCGCAATCGGCGGCAAGTTGACAAACCGAACTGCGGGTGCTCTCTCCCTCGCCGCGCACACCCTCTCGGGCGTCCGCTTCCAGGGCCTCTCACCCTTTTCCCATCACGCTAACCCACCCACGTCCCTACCCCGAATTGCCCCCCATCGACCCACTCTCCCTCCCCGCACTCCTGAGCGGATAATCCTACCGGACCCTGCACCGAAAAGCCAACAGTAAATCTTGGTCCGAGAACGACTTATCAAAAACAAGCGACAGCCGGTCGCCGGATCGGCCCACTTCCGCCCACTTCGTGACCGCGGGAGACCGCCTTTTCCCTACTTCTCGCCCAACGTCGAAGCCCCGGGATGCCCGAGCGCGGTCGCCCGCTCGCTCAGTCGCTTCAGCAGTTCGCCCTCCCCCGCCCTCTTGGCTCGCACCGCCGCGTCAAACGCCAGCGCCGCGTTCTTCTCATCCGCATCCGACGCCGCCGCCATCACCATCGCGGCCTCCGCGTCTCGCTTCTGGGCGCTCAGCGCATCCGCCAGCAGCCGTGCGATCGACTCGCTCGCCTTCTCCTTCGGATCTAGCGGCAAGAGCAACTCCGCCGCCTCCTTCGCCTTCCCCGCCCGCAGCTGCGCCCGTGCCTCAATGAACCGCCACACCGTCGCCCGCGGCTCCAGTTCCCGCGCCTTGGCGATCTGCTGCAACGCCACCTCAATCTTGTTCTCCCGCACCGCCAACTCCGCCAGACTTCCCCACGCCCGCGCCTCGCTCGGATTGAGCTGCGCCGCCCGCACCAGGCTGGCCCGCGCCTCATCTAGCTTGTTCATCTGCATCTGCACCTGACCCAGAAACAGCGGATACTCCGCGTAATTCGGGTTCGCCTTCTGAGCCGCGGCGTAGTGCTCCTCCGCCCGATCACGCTTCCCCAGCATGCTCGCCACCGTCCCCGCCTGAAACTCCAACGCCGCCGTCCGCTCACCGGTGGCGAGCGCCTTTTCGTAGTTCTCGTACGCCGGCGCCAGCGCATCGCGCCCCAGCAGTGCCTCCGCATACGCGATGTACAACCGCTGATCCGCCGGGTACTGCGCAATCGCCCCCTTTAGCACACCCTCCACTTCCGCGTTCTTCCCCGCCCGCGAAAGTGTCTCCACAGACTCCAGAATCGCATCGACCTTCGCCGCCGACGGACCAGCCACCGGCGCCACAACCTCAACCGGCGTGACCTCCGCCGTCTTCACCCCATCGCCCGCCGCCCGCTTCATCAGCGGCTCACCCGGTGCCCGCAGCACGTACACAAACCCCGCCCCCACCAGCGCGATCACCACCACCGCCGCCACCGCGTGCGCCGCGCCCACGCCCCGGGCAAACCGCCCTCGCGTACACTCGCCCTGCAATGTCCGATTCTCAGCCATCGTCATCTTCTTCGGCCAATTCCAACCTGTCCGGCGAGCTCCCCAAGCAGTACAAGCCCGCCGAGCACGAGCAGCGTATCCGCGCCAAGTGGGACGCCGCCAAGGCCTTCCACGCCGACCCGCAGCGCGTCCTCCGAGGCGAAGCCAAGCCCTACGCCATCGTCATCCCGCCCCCCAACGTCACCGACCGCCTCCACCTCGGCCACGCACTGAACAACACGCTCCAAGACGTCCTCGCCCGCTCCCACCGCATGATGGGCTACGAGACCCTCTGGATGCCCGGCACCGACCACGCCGGCATCGCCACCCAAGCCGTGGTGGAGCGCCGCCTCAAGAAGGACGAGAACCTCACCCGCCAGCAGCTCGGCCGCGAGAAGTTCATCGCCAAGGTCCAGTCCTTCAAGGACGAGTACGAAGCGATCATCACCGAGCAGCTCAAGCTCATGGGCTGCTCCTGCGACTGGGACCGCCAGCGCTTCACCATGGACGACGTCTGCGCCCGCGCCGTCCGCGAAGCCTTCTTCCGCCTCTTCAAAGACGGCCTCATCTACCGCGGCAAACGCCTTGTGAACTGGGACCCGGTCCTCCAAACCGCCGTCGCCGATGACGAGTGCTACGACGAAGAAATCGATTCGTTCTTCTACTACTTGCGGTATCCGCTGGTGAGAAGAGACGAACGGTCGTCTTCCCACTCCGTCTCTCCGTCTCTTCGTCTCTCCGTCTCTCCCGTCACCTGGAACGAACTCGCCCGCCGCGGGTACCCCGGCGCCGAAAACCACCCCGGCGAAGAACAAGCCTGGGTCACCGTCGCCACCACCCGCCCCGAGACCTACCTCGGCGACACCGCCGTCGCGATCAACCCCAAGGACCCGCGCGCGAAAGCCCTCCGCGGCCTATTCGTCGACCTGCCGCTCGTCGGCCGCGTCATCCCCATCCTCGAAGACGATTACGTCGTCCTCCCCGCCGCGATGCAGGAAGACCCCGAGGAAGCCAAGAAGGACCCCAAGGCGATGTTCGCCACGGGATTCCTCAAGGTCACCCCCGCGCACGACGCCAACGACTACGAACTCGGCTTCCGCCACAAGGCCGCCATCGAAGCCTGCGGCAACGCCGTGCTCATCAACATCTTCGCCCCCGACGGTTCCATCAGCGACAAACACGGCTGGACCGACATCGGCGACGCCCACCTCTTCGTCGGCCTCAAGCGGGAAGCCGCCCGCAAGAAAGTCCTCGAAGAGTTCAAAGCCCGCACCGTCGGCTCGTCGAGCAACTCGCTCCTCGCCGAAACGAAGCCGTATCGCCACAGCGTGAAGCACAGCGATCGCAGCAAAGCGATCATCGAGCCCTACCTGAGCGACCAGTGGTACGTGAAGGTGACCGACGACCGCCTCGCGCCCGCGGCGAACCGCGCCTTGGTGGCCGAGCAAGCCTCACATCAACAAACCTCCAAGCAGCAAAGCAACACCAACGGCGACGCCACGCTGAAGTTCTACCCCGCCCGCTACGCCAAGACCTACGAACAGTGGCACGACAACATCCGCGACTGGTGCATCAGCCGCCAGCTCTGGTGGGGGCATCGAGTGCCGGTGTGGACTCTTCCCGAATCGGCACCTCTGAAGATCAATGACTTCGGCAGGAGCCTCGCCGCGCTCGGAAGCTGGGTGGCGGAAGGTCGCATCTGCGGCACAGTCTTCGGCAATCCGCTTTCCGAGAAGGGCGTGCAGCTCGATCTCTCGTCCTCCAATGCGAATGACGGCGTGTTCATTTGTGTGCGTGATCCAAACGATCACGAAATCGTCGCGCAGCTCGAAATGAATGGCTTCGTCCAAGACTCCGACGTCCTCGACACCTGGTTTTCCTCCGCCCTCTGGCCCATGTCCACCATGGGCTGGCCCAACCCTGCGCTTGCTGGCAAGGACTTCGACGGCCTCCTCCAAGCCTTCAACCCCACCACCACCCTCTGCACCGCCCGCGAAATCATCACCCTCTGGGTCAGCCGCATGGTGATGTTCAACCGCTACCTGATGCCGCAAGGCTGGTCTTCTGCCTCCCCTAGTGCCCAGTGCCAAGTGCCTAGTGCCTCCGGTTCTGGCCACGGCCCGCTCCCCTTCAAGAACGTCTTCATCCACGCCGTCATCCAAGACGGCGAAGGCCGCAAGATGTCGAAGAGCCTCCGCAACGGGCTCGACCCGCTCGACATCATCGCCAGCCACGGCAGCGACGCCATGCGCTTCACGCTCTGCCAGATGACCACGCAGACGCAAGACGTCCGCATGCCGATGCAGATGGACTCCACCACCGGCCGCAACACCTCGCCCAAGTTCGACCTCGGCCGCAACTTCGCCAACAAGCTCTGGAACGCGGCAAGGTTCACGATGACGATGCTTGGCGGAGCGACGCAGCGACAGAGCGACGGAGCGACGAAGGGGCTTTCGCTCGTCGATAAGTGGATGTTGTCCAGACTCGCCACCGCCGTCGGCGAGGCAACCACCGCCATCGAGCAGTTCGAGTACAGCAACTACGCCCAGTCCGTCTACGACCTCCTCTGGCGTGACTTCTGCGATTGGTACCTCGAAGCGATCAAGCCCACCGTCGCCGCCGATCCGCGGCAACAGGCAGTGCTCCGCGCCTCGCTCGACACCATCCTGCGGCTGCTCCACCCCATCATGCCCTACGTCACCGAGGCGATCTACGAGCAAGTCCGTCTGCTCCCCACCGCCTCCATCGACGGCCTCACCCTCGCCGCACCCCGCAAGGGCGACCTGCTCTGCACCGCCGGCTGGCCCACCGCGTCCGACGCGCTCCGCGATAGCGCCGCCGAGGCCGCGTTCGAGCGCACTCGCGCCCTCGTCACCGCGCTCCGCGAGGCCCGCTCGCAGCACCAGGTCGCACCTAAGCGCAAGGTCACGCTCCACGCCCCCGCCGGCCTGCTCAATCCCGACGAGGCCGCGCTGGTGCAGACACTCGCCCTGATCGAGACCATCGACGCCGCACCGCAACCAACCGGTGCCGTCGCCATCACCTTCGAGGGCAAGCAACTCTTCCTCAGCAACCTCCGCGACGCCGCGGCCGCAGCCGCCCCCGGCGCCTCCGGCTCCGTGAACGACGCCGAGCGCGAACGCCTCACCAAACTCATCACCGACAGCGAGAAGTCGATCGCCACGCTCGAGGGCCGCCTGAACAACCCCGGCTACGCGCAAAAGGCCCCGCCCGCGATGGTCAAGCAGACGCAGGACCAACTCGCCAAGGCAAAGGCCGACCGCGACGCCGCGAACGCCGCACTCGCCGCCCTCGGGAGCAACACGTGACCGTTGGTGTCAACGTGGCTCGGGTGCCACTGCCCAGCCGCTCGGGGCTGGGCAGTGCGAGCGTTCCCACCGCGCTGCTCGCCGCCATCCTCACCGCCTGCTCCACCTCCGCGCCACCACCTCAAGCCTCAACACCCACCACACCAACCCAACCCTCCCCCATTCTCGCCACCGACGGCTGGGAGTTCGGCACGCCCCCCAACACCTCCCGCGGCCTCGCCATCACCACCCGCTCCTACCGCCTCTACACCACCACCCGCGACGCCGCACTCGCCGCTCGACTCCCCACGCTCCTCGAAGCCGCACTCGCTCAGTACCGCACGCTGATCACGCCGCTGCCGCTGCCCGCCGAACGCGTCGAGACATTCGTCCTCGCCAACCGCGGAGAGTGGGTCCGCTGCGTCCAGACCCTCTGGGCCGATCGCGCCGACGCCTACATGACCATCCAGCGCGGCGGCATCACCGCCAACACCAAGAGCGTCCTCTTCGACCTCGGCCCGCGCGACACCCTCGTCCTCGCCGCCCACGAAGGCTGGCACCAGTTCACCCAAGCCACCTTCAAAGAGCAACTCCCCGTCTGGGCCGAGGAAGGCATCGCCACGCTCATGGAAGGCTTCCGCTCCGAGCCCGGCGAGCACACCCGCTACACCTTCATGCCCTGGGCCAACCTCGAACGCTTCGATCGCCTCCGCGACGCCCATGGCAGCGGCGCGATCATGGACCTGCCCACGCTGCTCGCGTCATCCCCCTCCCGCGAACTCAGCGGCGGCGACCCGCTCACCTGGTACGCCCAGGTCTGGGCCCTCTCGCACTGGCTCATGCAGCCCCAGCGCCGCCCGGCCTTCGAGCGCATGGTGGCGAACGCCGCCGACGGCACGCTCCTGCAAACCGTCGCCAGCACCCGAGGCGAAGCCGCCCGCGTCGCCGCCACCCGAGGCCGCGGCGGGCTCGAGATCTTCGCCACCTACTTCGGCGACCCCGCCGCCCACGGCCCCCTCGACAACGACTACAAGGACTTCATCCGCAGCGTCGTCGCCGTCGGCTCCCGCGACCGCGTGACGCAGGGACAACCGCCCGCCGGATTGCGATAGAGCCTCTCGCGTAAGCGAGAGGTGGCAAGCACCGAAATCTGCCGCAACCCAGACGTACTCGCATTTGACCAATAAATCACACGCACGGAATCACTCCGTGTGCTCTGTGATCTCCGTGGCAAATGCCTTCCCGCCTTACGGCAACCGCTGCCCGTTCATCCGCGCATGCGCCCGGATGATCGCCGACGCCGCCACCACCCGCACCATCGGCGACGAGTCGCTGAGCATCGTCTCCAGCGTCGTGAAGTGCTGGGCTTTGGCCGTGTAGCCGTACACCGACGCCGCCTGCTGGCGGATCGTCTCCGAGCCGTTGGTCGCGTACTCATCCGCGACGAAGCTGCCCTGGTCCAGCCCCATCTTCGCCAGCGCCGTCGAGCACGCCAGCCGGAACTCCGGCGGCATCAGGTTCCCCTGTGGGTCCTTGTAGCTCGACAAGTAGATCAACTGATCGATCGACCCGCGATCCTTCACCTCGCCGATGATCTGCACCGCGAGCACCGCGGCCTCAAAGTCCTCCGGCCGCGCTGGGAAGAGCGCCGCACGCACACCCTCGATCGGGTCGTTGTCACCAAGCTTGATCCGCGCCTCGCCGCACTGCAGTTGGAACAGAGCCACATCCGACGCGCGGTCCTTCGACACCCGCACGCGGGCCGCTTCCTTCAGCATCGCGATCGCGGAGCGCTCACCCATCTCGCCCAGCACCCACGCCGCATGGCTGCGCAGGTTCGCCGGCACGTTCGCCCCCGTCAGCCACCCCGCCAGAGGCGAGGGGTCCGGGTTCTGCCCCATCTTCTTGAGACCGAAAATCGCCGACGCCCGCACGAACGCCGACTCGTCATTGGTGAGCGACTGCAACCGAGCCGACGCCTCACTCACGCGGTTGCGTCCCGCCGCCATCGCCGCCATCGCCCGCACACCCGGGGCCGGATCGTCGAGCGCCTTCATCAGCACCGGCCCCAGCCGCCGCCCCGCCATCCCCGCCGCGTCCGCGGCGTACCCGCGCACCTGTCCATCGTTGTTGTTCGCCGACTGCTCGATCACCGTCAGCGCCTTCTCGCGAATCTCGGCGATCCGCACCGCATCCGGCACCGCCGCCGCAACGCCTTCCGTCGCCCCGGCCTGCGGCTTCGCAGCCGCCTTGCTCGCCACCGCATCGCCGCCCGAGGCTGCGGCAGGCTTCTGAGCCGTGTTCTTCGCACACCCGCTCAGCATCTGGCCCATAGCCAATGCCGCCACACCCGCGATCACCAATCCGTTCGTTGCACTCTTCACGCGTCGCTCCGTCGTATTGCTGCAAGCCGTCACAGCCACCCTCAGGCCGCCTTCGCGGTTTCCATACCGCTGCCGCCACCCAAATTGTTCGGCATTCGCCGCACGATTGCGAGAATCACAAGGCCACCCAAAGCGAGCGGGAATACCCAGCAGAGGTCGCCGATCTCACGGTAAATTGTCGTCGTCTGGATGACAGGAACATCCGCAACCATGACACCTTCCACCCTGGAAGATCGACCGTCGACCCGAATTTCCTCAAAGCCACTTCCAAAGCCCAGTTGTACAACGCACGAAATCCCAGTGTTGGCCGCGCGAACTACAGAAACACCAAGTTCCATGGCTCTCCAACGCCCCGCCAACGCATGCTGGGCACGACCCGGGTCCCAATCGCCGAACCAGCCGTCGTTCGTGACGTTCACGAGAATCACGGCCGCACCCTCTTTCGCGGCTTGCCGGACCAGCCTGCGGCATAGCGAGGTCTCGGTGATCTCAAAGCAAATCGGCGTCACCAACTTGATCCCGCGATATGCAGCCCGACCAGGGACCTGCTGCTCCTCGACCGGCTCTTCAAGCCAGATACCACTCGATCGAGATTCGTCTCCACGTGAAAGGTCGAAAGCCATTCCCGCAGCGCCGATCGAGAGCAACCGTTTCTCGAGCCACGGCCACGCCGAAACATACGGCATGGTTTCACCGAACGGGGTCAGGCGAATCTTGTCATACCTGCCTTGCAGCACCTCGCCATTTTGAATCTTGAACACGCTGTTGAATCGCTTGTCAAAGGTGACACGACCGCCATCAGGACCTGGTTCAAGTCTCAGATTCTGTGTACCAAGCGCGCCGATAAGGAACGGCACGCCTAGTTCTCGTTGCAGTTCAAGCAGGCCTGACGTGTAGCGCGTCATACGACGCTCCTTCGTGCCATCCGGCAGCGTGACTTCGAGCGGGTCTAGAAAGTAACCCGGGAACATCGTCTCAGGCCAGATGACCACCGATACACGCTTTCCTTCCTGCCGAGTCGGCTGAAGCAATCTCGGCTCGGGAACTTCTGTCGCTGCACGGCGAGTCAGCGCCAGGAATCTCGCAAAATCTCGCTCCCGTTGCTCCGGTGACCACCCGATCTTGTTGCTCTGAGGCAGGTTTGTCTGAACCACACCGATGCGTCGGAAATTCGCGTACGCGTACTCGCTCGCCATCGCGACGGTATAGATGGAGTAAACCCCCATCACGCCCACAACGACCATCACCGCTACACCGATCCCAGCGTGAACGAACCTTCGACGCACACTTCGCGTCCACAGCGTTCCATACACGGCACCAACCAAAGCGCACACGATTGCTCCCACGCCGTAAGCACCAACCACGGGTGCCGCACCAACAAACGGCGTGTCAATCAACGGATGCCCCAGCAAGAACCACGCATATCCATCCCACACCACTTCGCCGCGGATCCACTCGAGCCCTGTCCAAACGATCGGCACCAGCACCGCCAGCGGCACACGCGGAAACCGCCCGTGCAGCCGCGACAGCAGCCACACGAACAAGCCCGGGTAGATCGACACGTACAACACCAGCGGCACGTACCCCGCCGCCGAGATGTCCATCACCCACTGATGCTGCCACCAGTAAAACGCCGACGCGCCCAGCCCCACCAGCACCGCGTCGCGCTTGCGGAATCGCCCCACATAGAGCCTCTCGCGTAAGCGAGAGGTCGCTGACGCGTCGTTTGCATTGGAAGCGTCATCTCCGCCATCTCGACCTTCCGACCTCTCGCTTGCGCGAAAGGCTCTATGGGCCTCGCTCCGCGGAGTCATCCGCACCGCCACCCACACCAGCGGCACAATCGCCACTAACGCCGCCCAGCCAAATTCCACCGGCGCAAACGCCAGCGCCATCAGCCCCGCGTGGGCGAGGCCGGCGAGGAGCGCAACCCACGGAGTTTTGTGTATGGCTGGCACGTCGGGACTGTACTTGGTTCTGACGGGGCGGGTCTCAGGCGGCCCGATAGGGCTTCACACGTTTCTCGATGTCGCGGCCGCGCTCGTCTGAGGCGACGTCGAGGTCGAAGCGAGCCTGGAGATTCATCCAGAAGGCCGCGGAGGTTCCGAAATAGCGGGCGAGGCGGAGCGCGGTGTCCGCGGTCACGGCGCGAGCGCCGTTCACGAGTTTGCTGACTCGATCCTCCGGGATGCCAGTCTCCTTGGCGAGTCGGTACTGGGTCAAGCCGAGCGGCAGCAGGAACTCGTCCCGGAGGATTTCGCCGGGGTGGATCGGGGCGTGCTTCTTGGTTGAACGGGTGGTCATACTGGCCTCCGATCTCAGTGATAATCCACGATGGACACGCGATGAGCCTGCCCTTTGCTCCACTCGAACACGATCCGCCACTGCTCATTGACTCGGATGGAGTGCTTCCCCGCGAGCGTGCCCTTGAGTGACTCCAGCCGATTGCCGGGCGGAACCCGGAGATCATCCAGGACCGCGGCGGCGTCGATCATCCTGAGCTTCCGCAGAGCCACCCGCTGGATACGAGTATCGATTCCCTTGACGACGCCGCGTTGGAAGAGTTCTTCCGTGCGGCGATCGGCAAAGGAGGCGATCATACTCCAATACTAACGCAAAAGAATAGTATTGTCAAACGTCGGGGACTGATCGCAGCCTGAACGTTGGTTACGAAGGACTTGCCGCGGTACGGGCTATCGCCCGGTGTAATCGATCAACCGCGCCAACTCGCTCCGCAGGTTCCCGCGAGCGACCACGCGATCGACCAACCCAGCCTTCATCAGGAACTCCGACCGCTGGAAGCCTTCTGGCAGTTCCTGGCGGATCGTCTGCTGAATCACGCGGGGACCGGCAAAGCCGATGAGGGCCTTTGGCTCCGCGAGGATGATGTCGCCCAGCATCGCGAACGACGCCGTCACGCCGCCCGTGGTCGGGTCGGTGAGCACGCTGATGAACAGCCCGCCCGCATCGTCCAGCCGCGCGAGCGCCGCTGACGTCTTGGCCATCTGCATCAGGCTCAGGCCCGACTCCTGCATGCGGGCGCCGCCCGAGCAGGAGATGATGATGACCGGCAGGCCCTTCTTGCCGTTCGCCTTGTCCGGCGTCGCCTCTTCGATTGCCCGCGTGATCGTCTCGCCGACCACCGAACCCATCGAGCCCATCATGAAGGTCAGATCCAGGCACACGAGCATCGCCTCGCGACCCTTGATGAAGCACTTGCCCGCCCGGATCGCATCAATCTGACCCGTCTTCACCTGCTCGGCGATCAACCGCTCGCGGTATGCCTTCAGGTCCTTGAACTTCAGCGGGTCGGTCGGCTGCAGCTCGGTGAACATCGCCTCGAACGTGCCCGGGTCGGCCAGTTGCAACACCCGCTCGGTCGCCCCGATGCGGAAGTGGTGCGTGCACTCGGGGCACACGTTCAGGTTCGCTTCCAGGTGCCGCCGGTAGATCATCTTCGTGCACGACGGGCAGCGAAGCCAGATCCCCTCCGGGATCGAGGCCCGACGCTCGGGGCGGAGGTCCGCCCAGGTACGCTGGGGCTGCTTCGTGCTGACGGCCGGCTTGCGGCTGGGTGCCTGTGTCATGTCCGTGCGTTCCAGGGTGACTGACCGAAATTCCGACACCCTTCCCGGCTTCAGGTACGAAGCAGGTTCGAGCGTCGCTCCCGGCAAGTCCCGATCGCGTGCCGCGGGCAAGTCCTTCGCCCACGATCGCCCCGACCCGGCCCGGCGAAACCCTCGCCAAGAACCGCCCGAGGCTGGCTCCATCCGGGACTCCGCCCGAACCAAGCCGCACGCGAAACCCTCTCCCGACCCGCCCGCCGGCTCCAGCCGACGACCCGCGCGTGTCAGAAGTGGTTGGGAGTTTAGCACTTCGGCGTTCAGGCCGTGCAAAGTTGAGAAAGGGCTTTGTTTGGTATTGTGGAGAACCTGTCCGTTGCCGCCCCGCCCCTCGCGACTCAGCCGCACGCACCGATCCCGATACCATCAGCCGCGTCTCGCAACCGCACCGTCGCTCCAATGCGTGCCAAAGACCGCCCCTTCAAGTACCCACCCCCTTTTCTCACCCACCCCATCCGGAATCTCCCATGAAGGGCGTCATCCTCGCCGGCGGCACAGGCTCTCGCCTCCTCCCCCTCACCCTGGTCACCAACAAGCACCTCCTCCCGGTCTTCGACCAGCCGATGATCCACTACCCCATCCGCTGCCTCCTCATGGCCGGCATCGATGAGGTCCTCGTCGTCACCGGCGGCGAACACGCCGGCGACTTCCTCCGCCTCCTCAAGAACGGCAAGCACCTCGGCATTCGCCACCTCGAGTACGCCTATCAGGAAGGCAGCGGCGGCATCGCCGACGCCCTCAAACTCGCCCAGGACTTCGCCGACGGCGAGAAGATCTGCGTCATCCTCGGCGACAACATCATCGAGAAGAACGTCAAGCCCGCCGCCACCGCGTTCCGCGAGCAGAAAGCCGGCGCGAAGATCCTCCTGAAGCGCGTCCCCGACCCCCACCGCTTCGGCGTCGCCCAACTCGAAGGCGACCGCATCACCCGCATCATCGAGAAGCCCAAGCAGCCGCCCAGCGACCTCGCCGTCACCGGCATCTACTTCTACGACAACGAGGTCTTCGATATCTGCCAGACCCTGAAACCCTCCGCCCGCGGCGAACTCGAGATCACCGACGTCAATAACGAATACCTCCGCCGCGGCACGCTCACCCACGACATCCTCGACGGCTGGTGGACCGACGCCGGCACCTTCGAAAGCCTCTTCCGCGCCAGCACGCTGGTCCACCAGACCGGCGCGAATCACTAAGGCGGTTCACCACAGAGGCACAGAGACGCAGAGATGAAGGAAGGGGAACAGGGGAGCAGGGGAGAAGGGGAGAAGCAGAGCATGCATTCGATCCCGCTGCAATCATCACAGAACGCCCTCACCACGCTGACCGCTTGCTTGTCCACATGCCTTGAACCACTTCGAGCCCTTCGAGCCCTTTGAGTTGAAGTGAATTGAGTTGAATTCCCCTCTCTGTGCCTCTGTGTCTCTGTGGTGAAAACAAACCATGCCCGAGATCCTCCCCATCCCCGCCTCCAGCCTCTCCCCCCTCGACGCCTGGGAGCACGCCCGCGAGCGCGGCGAGCCCGCGCTCCTGCCCATCCCCCTCCACTCCGACGACCGCGGCTGGTCCATCATGAACCAGCTCCAAGGCGTCATGGACTCCCAAGGCCAGATCAACATCTCGCTTCAACACCCCGGCGTCATCAAGGCCTGGCACCGCCACAAACTCCAGACCGATTTCTGGATCTGCGTGCGGGGAGACCTCAAAGTCGGCGTCCACCGCACCGAGGACGACAAAGCCTGGGCCGCCGTCATCGGCGAGCACCGTCCATCGCTCGTCATCATCCCACCCTCACTCTGGCACGGTGCCGCCACCGTCGGCAGCGAACCCGCCAGCCTGCTCTACTACGTCACGCACGGGTACAACCCCAAGCAACCCGACGAGGAACGCCGCGCGTACAACATCCCGCCGTGGTTCCCGTGGAGCGTGCAGTTCCGATGACCGCCTGGCGTGAAGGCCCCATCGCCCTCGTCGGCGCCGACGGCATGCTCGGCCGCCAGTGGCAGCTTTTTCTCGGGTCGCTGCCCGGCGCTCGCGCCTCAGCGCTCACCTACCCAACCATCGACTTGGAGCGCGACGAATCCCTCTCGCGTGTCTTCGACAGCGATCCTCGCCTCGTCATCAACTGCGCCGCCTACACCAACGTCGATCAAGCCGAGTCCGAGCCCGACAAGGCCGATCGCATCAACGCCGCCGCCGTCGGCACCCTCGCCCGCCTCTGCCGCGAACGCGGCGTCACCCTCGTCCACTTCAGCACCGACTACGTCTTCGACGGGCGCGGCTCATCGCCCTACGCCATCGACGCTCCGACGAATCCCGCCAACATCTACGGTCGCACCAAACTCCGTGGTGAGCAACTCCTCCATGCCTCCGGCTGCGACCACCTGCTCATCCGCACCAGCTGGCTCTACGCACCGTGGGCCAAGAACTTCGTCCGCACCATCGCTGCAGCAGCGAAAGCCAAGCCCGAACTCCGCGTCGTGAACGACCAACGCGGCCGCCCCACCTCGACCGCTTCCCTCGTCGACATCACCGCCCGCCTGCTCGACCGCCAACTCCGCGGCACGTTCCACGCGACCGATGACGGCGAGTGCACGTGGTTCGAGTTCGCGACGGCCATCGCCGCGTACGCGAACCGCTCGTGCCGGGTCCTGCCTTGCAGCACCGCGGAGTTCCCGCGTCCAGCGCCGCGCCCGGCCTACAGCGTGCTCGATCTCAGCAAGACCATCGCTGCCGTCGGCCCGTTGCGGCCGTGGCGCGACGCCCTCGCCGATGTCCTGCCGCGTCTTGAGCCTTAGCGGCGGCGTCGAGCCGCGAGCACGAGGCCCGCGAGCACGCACACAGTCCCTGGCGCCGGGATCGCCGTCGCCCGCACCATAAACGCGGCCGGGATGATGTACTCGCTCATGCGCACCTGGAAGGGAGCCGAGCCCAGCGGATTGCCGGAGAGCGACGTCGCCGCGAAGAGCCACGCGTTGCTGGCATTCGCTGCGCCGCCGAGGTCGTAACGAGCGGGGGCCGCGGTCGCCGACGCGTCGGCGATCATCGTCGCCGCCACAAAGAACTGTCCGGTCACCTTCGTCGGGGTAATGGCGTAGTTCAGGAACGTGTTCGTCCGCGGCAGGCCGCTGAGGCCGTCCACGCTGGTCAGCAGCGTCGCGGTCCGCGGGTCGTTGGGCGTGGTCAACTGATAGAGCGACAGCCGCACCCAGCGGTTCTCGGGGACATTGATGCGGCCGAAGGCGACCGAGATGGTCGTGATCACGTCGTTGCCGCCGGTGACGTTGTAGACGTTCCCCCACATGAACTCCGCGGGGTAGGAACTGGGGCTGCTGAACGAGGGCGACAGGTTGCCGCTGCCGACACCATCGTCGTACGAGTACTGGAACGGGGCGGCCTGGGTCGTGGCAGACGCGAGGGTCAGGGAGAGAATCAGCAACCCGGCGGAAACGGGACGGTTGAAACGCATCGTGAAGAACTCCGAAGATGTTCAGCCAGCGGGCCGGGACCGTCCGGACACGGTCTGAACGATCGTGGTAGGCTAGGCGGGCGTAAGGCTGGTGTGCTTCGTGGCATGCCGCGGAACGTTCGACGTTGCCGCGGGTTTGAGGAGAACGGTTATGTCGGAACAGCCGCAGGATGCGATGGATGCGTTTCAGGAACCCACGAGCTGGCCCAAGGTCATCGGACTGATCTCGATGATCTGGGGCGGGCTGAGCCTCACATGCGCCGGCTGCGGCGTGGTCGGGGTGATGGCCTCGTCGAGCATGATCCCCGAGGAGATGAAGAGCCAGGGCCTGCCACCGACGATGGGCCTGAACCTCTACAACGGTTTGCAGATGGGCGTGGGCACGGTGATGAGTCTCGTGCTCTTCGCGGCGGGGCTTTTCACGCTGCGTCGCTCGATGACCGGCCGCACGCTTCACCTCATCTGGTCCGCGATCTCGGGCCTGTTGATTCCGGTGACGCTCTATCTCATTTTCCGGCAGAACGCGGAGATGGATCGCTGGGCCGCGGAGAACCCGGAGAACCAGTTCGCCAAGCAGCACGCGGCGGGCGGGAACATCGGCGTGGTGATCGGGATGGCGATGACCGTGATCTTCTCGATCTACCCGGTCTTCATCTTCATCTGGTTCCTGTTCATCAAGAAGACCAAGGAAAGCTTCGGAGCCGCGGCGGTGAAGGACTACATCTAGCGGGCAGCGACGGAGCGGTTCTGGAATGTGGGTGGAGCAGCGAGGTAGAACATCGTGCTCGAGATTCGACCCAACTGTGAGTGCTGCGACCGGGATTTGCTGCCGACGAGTGAGGCGTGGATCTGTTCCTACGAGTGCACGTTCTGTCCGGTGTGTGCGCTGCGGATGAACCGGGTCTGCCCGAACTGCGGCGGGAACCTGGTGATGCGGCCGCTGCGGCCGATCGAGAAACTGACCAAGGACCCCGCGTCGACGACGCGGGTGCGGGCGAAGCAGCCGTGCCCGTAGCGTACCCGGTGCCTGTGTGCCATGCCGAGCACGGTGCTCAGCGGCGGCGCCGCCGCACGGCGATGCAGGCACCCAGCGCGAGCAGCGAGGCGCTTGTGGGTGAGGGCACGACGTTGATCGCGTAGTTGGCGGCGGATGCATGATCCACGCCGTTCGCGTCGATGTAGTGCAGGATGATGCCCGCGCCGCCGCTGGGGCCGAAGGGGTTGGTGCCGTAGAGCCCGAGGGGCATGCCGCCGGCGTAGCCGAAGTTGCCGGCGACGATCACGTGGTTGAAGATCGCGCCGGTGTAGGTGCCGACGCCGTTCCAGGCGAGGAAGCCCGCGTCCCAGTTCTGGCCGGGGCCGTTGAAGCCCGCGGAGAGGTTGGACTTAAAGGGCATCGCGCTGGTGGACATCATCAACGGATGGATGAAGGTCTCGCCGGCGCCGACGCTGACCACGCCGTTGATGGCGATGACGCCGGCGAAGGTCGAGGTGGTGTTGGTGACCGGCGTCATCGTGAACGTGAACGCGGCGGCGTGCGGGATCAGGGCGGCGGATGAAGCGGCGAACGCGAGCGACGCGAGAGCGAGCGGGGTACGGAACGTCATGTCTGTCTCCTATGGCGGCTGCTTTCGGCGAACGGCCTCCGGGGGACTTGCCATGACGGTCGGGTTCCTTGCAGCGGATTCTCGCGATTCGGTGATGAGGGGTGGAAAGGACTCGGGCTTCGGGAATTCAGGCAGCGCCCACCCGCTCACCCGCGGGGCTCGTTGAGGCGGGGCGTTGCGGCCCCGTGGTTCACGGGCACAGGAGCTGGTTGTAGCCGTCGGCGAAGAGCACGAAGTCGGCGTCGTCGACCTGGCGGTCGTTGTTGAGGTCGCCGGGGCAGGGCGTGGGACCGACGGGGACGAACTCGAAGGCGCCGACGTCGATCGGCCTGAGGCCGGGGAAGAAGTTGGCGCGGGCAGGATCGTCGATGGCGCGGTCGTTGCCGCCGAAGTCGACGAAGTCCTGCGGGAACGCGCCGAAGTAGGCCGCGATGTAGCCGCGGTCGATGCAGGGCGAATCGGAGCGGAGGCGGAAGTCGTTGGAGCCGCTGCTGACGAAACGCGGGTCGCCGGAGAAGTTGCTGCCGGTGGCGTTGGGCAGGTTGCAGTTGGCGAGCGTCACGTTAGAGGCCAGGATTGTGCCGTTGATCTGATGGAAGATCGAGTTCTCGACGGAGGTCGCGCCGACAGCCGCGAAGAGCGGCGAGTTGGCGCAGCGGGTGAACACACAGTTCACGGCGACGAACCTCGTGCCGCTGTTGCTGTTGCGGCTCACCGAGCTCAGATCGCGGAAGATGGTGTTGACGGCGTAGAGGCTGCCGCCGAAGACCTGCACCGCGATCTCCGAGGTGTGAAGCTCGCAGTTCTCAAGGGAGAGCACGGCTCCCGGTTGCTGCCCGACGTCGATGAGCGCTCCGGTCGCGGTCGTGAGCTGGGAAGTCAGGGTGACGTTGCGGAGGCGCGACAAGCCGTCGAACGCGACGATCGTCGAGCCGCTGGCGCGATTGACCAGGGTGAGATTCTCGATGACGACGCCGCCGTTGAGGAACAGGCCGATGTTGTTGTCGGTGGTGTTGATGATGGTCTGCCCGCGGCCGCTGCCGCGGATGGTGACGCCGCTGAGCGTCAGGAAGTTGGACAGGGTGTAGGTGCCGGGGGCGAGCACGATCTCATTGGTGCCGGAGTTGGGCAGAGCGGCGACGGCGGCGGGGAGATTGGAGATCTCCTGTGGCACCTTGATGGGGCCGGAGAACTCGGCGATGGCTTCGTTGCTGAACGCGACCCCGTTGAGCGACCAGGTTCCGGCGGGGGTGCCGTCGAAGTAGACGTAGTCTTTGATCGCGGTGTTGTTGGGCTCGCCGGGTTGCCAGTTGCGATAGGTGCTGGCGCTGCCGTCGGCCCAGACGAAGGTGCCTTCCTGGGCGGCGTCGTTGAGACCGATGAAGGGCTTGGTGCCGCCGATCATGTTGGCCACGACCCAGGCGTTCTCGGCGGCGTTGTTGATGGTGGCGAGGTCGCCGCCCATAGCGACGGCGGAGGCGCGCAGGCTGTTCCAGTCGCCGTTGGAGAGACGGTAATAGCGGCTGCCGGTGGCCGGATTGACGAGCGGGCCGGCGGAGACCACGGTCGCGGCGTGGGACGGGACGGCCGCAGCGGCGGCGAGGAGAAGCGTGGCGGCGAGACGACGGGTGCGGGCGATGGACATTGAAAGTGCTCCTGGGTTCCCTCCGACTAGCGGGGATCTCCGGGCGGAACCCTCAGGGGCTCGATGGAAATCTTGAGGTCGTACTGGTGCCCGGGGGCGGCCGTGCGAAAGGTGAGTCGCGGGTCGAGCGACGCGTCAGTGCGTCCGCCGCGGACCACAATCTCCCGGGCGAGCCAACGAGGAATCCTGGCACAGAGGGCGCGTGGCCGCCGAGGCCGGGAAGGTGGCCGTCTTCGGGGCTGAGGTCCCACTTTCTGATTGCATCCATCGCCGCGTTCTGCGATACTCGGGGCGTCGGAGTTTCCGCCTCCGGTGTTCCGCACCCAAGACAGAGAGAGACAGTCCATGAACACGTCCCGCCTCTTGCCGCTTGTCGGCGCTGCTGCTGGCATGGCGGCCTGCGCCTTTTCTGCTTCCGCTGCTTTGACGCAGTGGATGTCGCATTCCTTTGAGTTCTCGTTTCAGCAGTCGGCGCAGAGCGGCCTGCGGCCGCATCCCAACGTCGTCAAGTTCTACGGCATGAGCCTGGTCAGCCTTTCGGAAACTCCGGAAGCCACCGGCGTCGTCACCAACCCGCTTTATTCCGACAAGGGGCGCGAGGCCCACAACCCGCTCTATGGGGACAAAGACCGCTTCGGCAATCGCGCTGTCCAGTTTGAGGTCGCCGACTTTGCGTCGATCGCGGTGACTTTTTCGGATGCCGTGCATTTGAACAGCAACGGCATCGTCCACCGCGACATCGCCGCCCGCAGCATTCTCGTGCGCACCAGCCAGGGCGATTACCTGCCGGCGCACAACTTCCAGTTCAACTTCAGCAGCGATGGACCGCTTGACTATCGCAGCGGCACGAAAGACATCCCCATTCGGTGGTCGGCACCAGAATCGCTGCGGCTCTTCCTGAACGGCGACGCGGCGTCGAGCGATTGGCTCGACATCGAAGCGGGTGCGTCGTTCGAGACGTACTCGATTCCGTCTCCGGCGGGGGTGTCGCTGCTTGGACTTGCGGCACTCGCCGCGACGCGGCGCCGCAGGTGAATGAGAGGTTCGCGAGTACGGCCGAACGAATCACGCTGCACTGATGGCAAGACAGGCGTCGCGCCCGTGCTTCGCCACTTTCGGACACGAGCGACCACGATCACCCGCTCACGGCCGCGGGTTGTCGGGGCAGAACGCAAGCACGGTCGGCGCATCCGCTCGATTTCCTTCTGAACGTGGTCCGTATACGCCGGAACTTCCCGCATTTTCGGGGATTTTTCTTCCGAGATCGGTTCTCCGGCGAGACAATCTCGCGGCCCGACAGCATCCGAGCCGACAGCAATGAAACCGATCCTCCTTCCTGCGTTTTGCCTCCTTGCGTTCTGCCCGCGCCTCGCGCTCGCCGCGCCGTCGATCTATGACCCGTCGCTCGGCACGCTGCCCGATGCGCAGGGCTTCATCCGCCAACAGAACCCGATCGGCCAGATCGAACCGACCATCGTCGATGGCACGCTTCGCCAAGGCCTCACCTTCTTCGATGGCATCCAGTGCTGGAACGGCGTGGGCTCCGTCGTTGACTTCAACGGTGCTGTCCCGTTCGAGCTGATCGCACGCCTCAAGGTCCAGACCTCCACGTTCATCTCTGACATTGGAGATCAGACCCACCGCTACGGATACTACATCTGGATGAGCGCCGGCGACGGCCGCCGCCTCGCTCTGGGGATCTCGTCCTTCTCCGTCGCCTTTGACACCCAGTTCAAGCTCGGCGACACAAACCCGGCGCCCGTGGGGCTCGATACCAGCAGCTTCCGCACGTACCGCGTACTCGCCGGCGACGGCAGGGCCAAGCTTTTCGTCGACGGCATCCTGAAGATCGACGCCCCGCTCGGGCCGCCCGACGTTGACATTGCACGAAACGAAGTCTTCTTCGGCGACTATACATTCGCCGGGCAGAGCCAGACCGAGCTCGCGTTCATCCGCTTCGGCCCGCGCTGTCCGTGCGATCTCAACGGCGACGGTCTCGTCGACGATTCCGATTTCACGATCTTTGTGCGTGCGTACGACACACTCGACTGCACTGACTCGACCATGCCGGCCGGTTGCCCGTCGGATTTCAATGGCGACGCGGTCGTGGACGACACCGATTTCCAGGTGTTCGTTCTCGCGTACAACGAACTTGTGTGCCCCTAGCTCGGTCGCGCACGCGGGCTAGGGCGGGACGAGGGCGGCGGGGATGTCGGATGTGGGATGGCGCGTGTCGGATGGGAAGCCAGGGGCACCCACTCGCTGACGCTCGGGGCTCGTCAAGGCAGGGGAACCCACTCGCTCGCGCTCGGGGCTCGTCCAGGATGGGAGTGAGGGAAGTTTTGGGAGTTCGGGGGCGGGTGGCGCGAGGGGGGCGTCGGTGGCCCCACGCTGGCGCGTGGGGTTCGTATTGGGGATCGGTGGGTTTTCGGGAGTGCGTGGCGCGATGGGCGCGTCTAGGCCCCTCACCGCCCCCCACCCTCTCGCGGACTCGGGCACCTCTCCCCCCACCTCCCGCTTTGCGGGGAGAAGGGGCGCGGGGGGCGGCGTGGACGCGGGGAGCGTGAGCGTTTTGGGGGTGAAGTTGGCGATGCGGTAGAGAAGCGTCGCGGCGCGGCGGGTGGATTCCTGTTCGCGGTCTTGTTCGCGCCTCGACTTTGGAGTTTCGCGGCGGAGGTTGTGGGTGACGTCGGAGACCCAGCCGCTGATCATGAGCGAGAGGGCGCCGATGCATTGTTCGAGTTGGGCGGTGGCGGCGGTGCGGGCGCGGCGGGCGTTGGCGAGGTCGGCTTGCGCGAAGATTGTCGCCGCGTCGTCGGTGGCGAGATAGATCGTCAGCGCGGCGAGGGTGATCTTGAGTTCGTTGGCGATGGACTCGAGGGATTCCTGCGGCGACTGCAGCAACTCAAGCAGCACGCGGCGCTCGTGATCGGTGGGCATGAAATTGTCACGAGTCTCTGCCTGCGGCACGCCCCCACCCCTTTCCCTGCTCCACACCCCCACACCCCCACTCCCAACTCCCCCACTGCTCCACTTCCCATAGTGTCGCACAGGAAGCAGGGATGATGCAAGGGATCGGGTCGCGGCGTGGTGCAGATTCTCGGCGCAACGTCGCGGCTGTGCGCACAACGACGGCGTTGTGCGGCCGCGCGGGGCTCGGCGGGTGCGGTGTTCGGGGGAGCGTCGCTGTCGAGACACACCACGAGGTCGAGCGATGTCGCGGTGGCGCGTGGCGACGCGGGATGGTTACGGGCAGATGAGGTTCTCGTACGACGCGGCGAAGATCACGAAGTCGGCGTCGTCGACGAAGCCATCGCCGTTGAGGTCGCTGGGGCAGCCGGGCGGCATGGCGGGATCGGCGCAGTCGAGGATGCTGTAGGCGGCGGCGAACGCGACGAAGTCGGTGTCGTCGACGTAGCCGTCGCCGGTGAGATCGCCGGGGCAGGGCCGCTGGTAGAGTCGGAACTGGAAGTACGGCCCGGCCTTCATCTTGATCTCGTACAGAGCCGTCGGGTCGGTCTGGCCGGTGAGGTTCAGCCGGAAGTCCCAGTTCATCACATACTGCTGACCCTGCACGAGGTTGCCGGTCTGCGACCCGAGCTGTGGGGTGCTCGGGCTCCACAGCGCGAACGTGCCGGAGCCGGAGACGTTGTTGGTGTAGAGGCTGGGTGGATGCGGGTAGTCGGGGTGGAGCTCGACCGCGGCGGTGGCGAGCCTGGTGGCAACGCCGCCGTCGATCGCGATCATGAAGCCTTCGAAGGAGTAGGACAAGTTGGGCACGGTGGGCGTGAAGATGAGTCGGCCGTACGCGAAGGCTTGGGAGGATGCGCCGTTGCCGTACCAGTAGGTGCGGAACTCACCGACGCCGAAGCGAACGCCGGAGGCGTTGAAGGTGCTGAGCCCGCCGCAGGATGCGCCGGTGGCGCCGCCGCCGATGCCGAAGGAGAAGAAGAACGGGAAGGTGCCGCCGGACGAGCCGCCGCCGGCTCCGGAGCCGCCGGCCCAGGTCTCGCTGTTGATGGGGTCCCAGGTGAAGGGGACGGCGTGGGCGACGGTGGCGAGCGTGAGCGTGGCGGCGGCGGACAGCAGTGATCGGTTCGTTCTGAGCACGGACGACTCCTTCCCCTCGGGCACGACGGCCGCGTTCAGCGTGAGCGCGGCGACACCCTTGGGAGTTGTCGGCGGCGAGCGGGACCTTGCAGGAGAAGGAGCGGATTTCGCGCGAGATTTGGGGCGAGCGGCCACGGCCGGGGAAACCACGGGCTGGATGTCGGCACCGCGCGGCCTTGCTTTCTAGAAGACTTCGCGTACGAAGCGGCGTTTGGCGAGCGTGGTCTGGTCGTCGTAGGCGTGCTTGTTGGAGCGCTTGGGGATGGTGATCCGGTCGCGGCGGATGGCTTTGTGGGGGATGGCGTCGAGGATGTGGCGGATGCAGTTGAGGCGGGCGCGTTTCTTGTCGTCGGAGCGGACGATGTGCCACGGGGCGAAGTCGGTGTCGGTGGCGTCGAGCATCATGTCGCGGGCGCGGGAGTACTCGTACCACTTGCTGCGCGAGGGCAGGTCCATGGGGCTGAGCTTCCACTGGCGGAGCGGGTCGTGGACGCGGGCCTCGAAGCGGCGCTTCTGCTCCTTGTCGCTGACCTCGAGCCAGATCTTGATGAGGATGATGCCCGCGTCGGTGATGTACTTCTCGACCATTGGGCAGAGTTCGAGGAAGCGGCGGTGCTGCTGCTTGGAGCAGAAGCCCATCACGTACTCGACGCCGGCGCGGTTGTACCAGGAGCGATCGAAGATGACGACCTCGCCCGCGGCGGGGAAGTGCTGCATGTAGCGTTGCAGGTACATCTGCGACTTCTCGCGGTCGGAGGGCGCGGGCAGCGCGACGAGCCGGAAGACGCGGGGGCTGACGCGCTCGGTGATGGCCTTGATGACGCCGCCTTTGCCGGCCGCGTCGCGCCCCTCGAAGACGATGATGGCCCGCAGGCCCTTGTGCTTCACCCAATCCTGCAGGATGCACAGCTCGGTCTGAAGGGCTTTCAAGTGGCGGTCGTAGTCCTTGCCCTTGAGCGCCTTGGACTGGTTGGTGGCGGCGTCGCGAGACATGTCGACCTCCCATTCCGCGTCGCCGGGAGGGGTCTCGAAAGGGGCCCGATCGCACGGGCGGACGCAAAGCGGATGATGAAGCATGGTATTCCCGCGGGGGGGGGGGGGGGGGGGGGGGGGCGGTCCGGCACTGCCCAGCGAAGCGCTGGGCAGTGGCACCCGGCCACGCTGCGTGAGCAGAAATAGAATCAGCAACCATGTCCACGACACAGCAAGCGAGTCATACCCCTTCCGCGGCTGGCGGCCTGCCGATGCCGCTGATCACGATCGTTTTCGCGGTGCTCCTGTTCGGGCTCGGCGTGGCGATGTACATGCTGGCGAGCGGGGCGGGGGCGGCGGGTGGGGCGAGCCGCACGGCACTGTTCCCCGCGGTGTTCGGGATCCCATTTCTCGCGCTCGGGCTGCTGGCGATGGCGCTCCCAAAGCAGAGGAAGCACCTGATGCACGCATCGGCGGCGGTGGCCACGCTGGTGACCCTGATGGGGCTGGGGATGGCCGTCGCATCGCTCGCGCGGGCGGGATTCGATGTGAACCAGTTGGCCAGGCCCCGTGCCGTGCTGGCGCAGGGCATCATGGGATCGCTGTCGCTGGGATACGTGCTGCTGTGCGTGAAGAGTTTTATGGACGCACGCAAGGCACGGCAGGTGGGCGCGGCCCCGCAGTGACCTGACCACCCTCTCTTCTCACCTGATCGGTCGCGCTCGACGCTCCAGGTGATCGTGATCCATCACGGCGAGGCCGGAGACGGGTCCACGACCGACCACGATCACCGGCTCAAAGCAGCCGGTGATCGTGGCACAGCGCGAGCGTGGTCGGGCCATGTGCCAACTGCGGTTCGGAGCGATTGAGAGCGCGTTTCTGCGTAGCTGGGATGTCGATTGCTGGAACGATCGGTGTCCGAAAGCGACTCGGAAACAGGCCGATTCGTGCTGAGCGCTGATGCCTACCTCGAACAGGCCCAATAACGCCGTGCGAGCTATTCGTCGTCACGATGTCACTTCGACCTTGTGGCGCAAACGTCGGGGGAGTATCTTTGCTGTTGGATCTCGCCGCGTTTACAAAGGAAGGCCGCCATCATGAAGTCGACCGTCGCAATGGTTCTGCTGGGCATGTCAGTCCTGGGCGCGGGCTCAATGAACGCGGCGGCCCAGACCGCGAGTTCGACGGTCACGATCTTCCGCGTCGGCGGGCTTTCCACGCTGAGCTTCCCGGGTACGGGTTCGAGCACGTTCAACTTCGCCACGGGCACGCAGACCCACGGCGGCGGAACCGCCACGGGCTCCGCTTCGGCGGGGCAGGGCAGCATTACCGCGTTTGCTGCTGCCAGCGACTTCGGTGCGGACAACCCCGACTCAATCGGCAGCATGGCCGCGCACGCCCAAGCGTCGCTCTCGGATTCGTTCCGGATCACAGCGGACACTGACCAGGCGTTGAAGTTTGAGTTCGGAATCAGAGCCACGGGCTCGGTGAGCACGATTTACGGAGCGGACCGCTGGGTCGGCGGAGGCTCCAGCGCGTCGGTCGAATGGAGCGTGAGTCTCAGCGGCGGTCCGACCCCGCTTTCCTCGACGGGGAAGGTCAGCGAGTCGTATTCACCCGAGTTTGTCAATGGAGTCTTGAACCGGAAGCTCATCCGGACCGAGACGGGGCTCTCGTTCAATGAGTTTGCTCTGTTCGCCGAGGTCGGCCACGGCCAGATCGGTCAGACCTTCTCGCTCGGAATGTCCGCGCTCGCTCGCGCGGGTTACAACCGGGGTCCGATCGGTTCCACGATGTCGGGCACGGCGGATTTCGGGAGCACCTTGCGCTGGCTGGGATTGCGAAGCGTCACCTTTGCCGACGGCACGCCCTACACAGGTGCGTTCAGCATCACGAGCGCTTCGGGCTATGACTATCAGGCCCAAGTCGCCAACTGCCCCGCTGATTTCAATTCGGACGCCGTGGTCGACGACGCGGACTTCGTTCTCTTTGTTGGCCCGTACAACCTGCTCGACTGCGCCGACCCGGCGATGCCCGCGAACTGCCCGGCCGATCTAAACAACGACGATGTCGTCGACGACGGAGACTTTCTGATCTTCGTCCTGGCGTACAACGAAGTCGTTTGTCCGTAGGACTTCGGTGCTGGCGGAGATATCCAATCGTGAAGCGGCGCGGGCGAACCCACGGGATGCGTGGCGGTCACCCCGTGCCACTGACCACGGCTCTGTGTTCAGTTCGGGGACATGGTTGACGGTGGTCGGGGACACGGTCCACGTGCGACCACGTTCACCGGCACGTCGCGAGCGTGGTCGGGCCACCTGCCGCACAACGACGGCGTTGTGCGGGGTGGGGAGTGGGATCGGGGAGTCGGAGGCACTGACCTTCAGAGCAAGGTCGGTGGCACTGGGTCGATGCCACCCCGCGATCGGTCAGGTCACCAAGCGATTGGCCCGCAACATGGCGAGCAGGTCGTCTGTTACAAGTGGCCTCAACATGCCGATCCGTCCGATAGCTGCAAGGACTTGATCTCGGGCTTTCGCCTTTGAGGGCCTAACTTTTAGCGTGCCCACGCGCTCTCGCCATCGCTCAATCAGAGCCTCTTCGGCTTGTTTCGTCCCCGCCAAGTCCGCGTCAACCGTCTCAACAATCCGCAATAAAACATGGCCAAAGCCAACGACCCCTCGAAGATCCAAGCTGCACGGTTGCCCCAAGATCGGAGCGGAATGACGAGGAACCTCCTTCACACCCAATCGAGCCGCAGAGGCGAACGGCAACCACTTCCGGTATGCCTCGACGAGCCGTTCTGACGCTTTCGCGCCCTGATGCGCCACGACGTTTCGAGACTCCTTGAAGAATCTCAGGCAATTGAGCATGGCCTCTAGGTCAGTACCGGCATATCGCTTTGAACGCTGATATACCGTCCCAAACGCAGTCGCCATGGTTGCCGACGGCTGAGCTGCGAGTAATCGCACCGCGTCATCGAAGCGGCGAGTTATCCGGCGCTTCTTCTCGTTCTTGATACGCACCCAGAACTGAAGGTCCTTCTCGATGTCTTGCGGTGCATCGAACCGGTTACAGATAGCATTGCACCACGACTCGTAGTGCGCAAACAAATTAACAAGGATAATGTTGGCGAAGTACCTTTGCTGATGCTCCCACTCATGCTTAATGCATGCTCGCTCTAGGTTCTCGCCCCGAATGCCGCTCCCTTCGACGAAGCGGCAATGCAGATCGTTCTTTGTGGCGTTGGGATAGGCACGCATGAATCGCTGCACCCGCCGACGCAGGTTCCACATCGCCGTCGCAGTCGGCCACACAAAGTCGTACATCTCGGTGACGCGTTCGGCGAAGTCCACCGATTCAAATAGCACTGGGCGTACCTTCATGATCGGATTGTACATGAGGCGGAGCCCGGCCTTGCGACCAAGCCGTCGACAATGGTTTCCGCAAAGAGGATGCACCGAGCGGCGAGAGTGATCTGGAGTTCGGCGGCGATGGAATCGAGGGATTCCTGTGGGGATTGCAGGAGCTCGGGCAGCACGCGGCGCTCGTGGTCGGTGGGGATGAAGTTGCCACGGCTTTCAACCTGCGGCACGGCCCCACCCCCTTTCCCGGCATCGCTGCCCCACTGCCCGACTGCCCCACTTCTCCACTGCTCCACTTCCCATAGTGTCGCATGGATGCGAGGGGTGATTCAAGCGGTTGGTGGGGTGCGGGGAGAAGTTTGGCGGCGCAACGACGGGGTTGTGCACACAACGACGGCGTTGTGCGGGGTGGGGAGTGTGATTGGGGTGTCGGAGGCACTGACCTTCAGAGCAAGGTCAGTGGCACGGGGTCAATGCCGTCCCGCCCCCAAGCCCCAGCCACCCCGTCAGTCCAAGCCAGACTTGGAACGCAAATCTGCAAGCAGAGTGCTAACACCTTCGCCGCCCGGCAGATACTTCGACGAATTAAAATCGGCGTCCGACAGTCGAATCGAACGAAAGACCTCGGTTATCGCCTTCTTGGACAGCGATCCGCCATCGTCCCTCTTGGATCGATACACATATCCAAGAAATTTCATGAGTGCCGTAAATCCGGTCGTTCGATTAAGAATCATGCCTTTCTCATCGCTGTCCCAGGCCTCTGGCCAACGAGCCGCAACAACGTCAAAGTAATCCCACAGGATCCGGACAATTTTTTCATCAGCGTCATCATGAAAAAACGGCTGGAAAATGAGTTTCTGCGCGGCCGCACCACTGGCTGGCTCCAACTTATGACCTTGCAGAATTAAATTTCGATCAAGCATTGGATCACTGGAAACATACTTTACAAGCTCGGTCACAAAAGTTGCTTGCGTAATAAACTGAAGATCTTCGCCAGTTGCCTTGCCCAATATTTTTATTCTCAAATACAAAGGACTATCCTTGTCCTTATTCATAAGCCTAGCAATGGTGTGGCACGTTTTATAGGGGCTACGCTTCTTTTGATAGCCGTACAGATCAAAAACCAGAGATCGATTAACCTTTGTTTGCGCGAGATTAATCGTACCAAAGGTCATTGCCTGATCTTGAATATCCATATCAACAAATACAGCCACGTTCAACTCAAACTGCCAATTGCAGCCTTCCAATCCAGCCAATCGATGCTGTCCATCTAGGATCGTTGCAACATTTGGCTCCTTGCGGATTCGAAGCTCGCCCTTGCCTTCTTCAATCCTTACGTTATCTCCATCAATCGCTACAATAATGCTAGTTGGAAATGTCGCGTCCACGTTTTGAACGTATTGCTTTAACTCGCGAACTCGTGAAGGGCTGGGTTCACGCTGTATTCCAGTAACCTTCTCAAAGAGGCTGTCCTGCGGCTTACGAACATCCGCGTACGAAATCTGCAACAAATCTTGGCACGGAATTGAGCACGAATAGAAAGTGCCAATAGGCTGTCGCACCCTCAGGCACGGGACCTTGATCCACTCTTTTTCTTTACTCACTTGAGCCTCCAAGCGCCGAGAACTTTGCCGCAAGGTCGTCCACATTCTGCCGTTCGCTTTGCTGCAAATCAATATCGTCAACAGTAATGGTCAAATCGTAAAATGTAGTCAAAGCACTTACCGCAATGGCGGCAACCAATAGAATTGTCGTAATCCACCCAATTGCTACTGATCCGATCTGCAGAGTCTGGCCCGTTCCAGCTTTGGAAGCAAGAAATATTGCAGAGAACATCCCAGTGGAAAGAACTAGCACTACAACACACGACAAACCAAGCCACATCCGATGAGGGAACGGTTTCTTTACATCGCCAAAGAGTTGATATAGGACCGGCGCCGCAAAAGAAGCGGCATAAAGTGCAAATTCTCCATTCAAGTAAAAATCTGCAAAATTGCTGAATCGCCCAAACCCTATCAGGACAAGTGCGCCAAGGTACAAAGGCAGAAGACCGCCAATAGCATTCGCAGCAAAGGAGGCTGCTGCTAGTTTAAGGCGGTGCTTGTTTCTGCGAAACCAAATCCAGAAACTATCCGGCATCATTAATGATCTCCCCATAATTTCGGATAATCAACTCTTGCACCTTATGCTTTGTTGATTTTCCACTGACGAACCGCGTGACGGGAACAGATTCGATAATGTAGTCTTTATACAATTTTCGAATAAGTGGAGTGTCGGCGTTCGACATCATAAAAAGCGCGCCCCTGCGATGGATGAGATTGACGCTCGACGCAAGGGACCTCTGGTCCGCTTCTGAAAATCGGTCAGAAGTGTAGTGCGTAAAATAGGCAGTTCCGTTTAATGGCGGATACGGCGGATCGAGATACACAAATGCGTCGCTGCCCGCGGTCGCCAATGCTGTGCGAAAGCACTCAGCAGATAGCTTTGCCATTCTTAGCTTCTTTGCGATCGCCACTAGAACGGAGTGATCCGGGAAGATCGGGTTCTTCTTGTACCCATATGGCACATTGTATTCGCCCAATCGATTGACTCGAAAAACACCATTAAAGCAAGTGCGATTCAAGTATATGAATCGGGCAGCTTGAACTGGTCCTTTTCCACCGCGATTGTACGCAGACCTTAAACGATAGTAATAATCCGCAGAATCACGATCCGCGTGGCGGCGTAACGCGTTTGCCACAGCTCTAGGATTCGCTCGAATCTGTCGATAGCACGAAATCAGGTATCGATTGAGGTCGCTCAATCGAGAATCTTTGGCATTGGTATTTAGAAACAGCGACCCCGCACCAAGGAATGGTTCGTAGTATACCCGGTTCTCGACGTCAGGTGGAAGAGACGCCGAAAGGGTCTTGAGTAATCGCTGCTTGCCGCCCACCCATCGCAATATCGGTCCTCCTGTCGCTTTAGTCTTTTCTGAATCTGGTGTAGTGCGCATTAGAGTGTGTGTGATGTCGGAATGTTCATAGTCACCTGTTCAGAAACCTCGACGAGTCGAGCTGATCACCCTCCCGCACTTCCCTCTCCACCCGGCAGCGTCATCGACCACGGGTCGAGGTAGTGGTCGATGGCGTCCTTGGTGATGAGTGTACCAGAATTGTCCTTCTGCCCCACCACTGTCTCGTAGGCGAGTTGGCGGACGGTTTTGCCTTGTTTGAAGGCGTCTTTGGCGAGTGCCGCGGACTTGTCGTAGCCGATGACGGGGACGAGACTTGTGCACATGGCGAGGGAGCCTTCGATGAGGCCTTTGCAGCGGGCTTCGTCGGGCTGGAGGCCTGCGCCGGGGCCTTTGAGCAAGTTGTCGGTGAACATGTCGCAGGCACGGCTGAGCAAGGTGATGCTGTCCAGCAAGTGATGGATCATCATGGGCATGGCGACGTTGAGGTCGAGGAGTGAGCCCACGCCGCCGAAGCCGCCGAGGGTGATGGCGGTGTCGTTACCGATCACGCTGCAGCAGACCATGATGAGGGCCTCGCAGATGACGGGGTTGGTTTTGCCGGGCATGATGGAGGAGCCGGGCTGGACTGCGGGGAGGACGAGTTCGCCGATGCCGCAGCGGGGGCCGGAGCCGAGCCAGCGGATGTCGTTGGCGATCTTGGAGAGGGAGACGGCGATGGTTTTGAGGATGCCGCTGGTCTCGACGATGGCGTCCTTGGCGGCCTGGGCCTCGAAGTGATTGGCGGCTTCGCGGAAGTGGAGGCCGGTGCGGGTGGAGAGTTCGGCGGCGACGAGGGAGCCGAACTGTTCGTGGGCGTTGATGCCGGTGCCGACGGCGGTGCCGCCGATGGGGAGTTCGGAGAGGGTGTGCAGGGCGCGGTGGAGGCGTTCCTCGGCGTGGTGGAGTTGGGAGGCGAAGCCGGAGAACTCCTGGCCGAGGCGGATGGGGGTGGCGTCCTGGAGATGGGTGCGGCCGATCTTGACGATTTTGTCCCAGGCTTTGGCCTTGGCGTCGAGGTCGGCGGCCATGTTTTTGATGGAGGGGAGGAGGCGTGAGTGGATGGCGACGGCGGCGGCGAGGTGCATGGCCGTGGGGAAGGTGTCGTTGGACGACTGGCCCATGTTGACGTGGTCGTTGGGGTGGACGCCGCCGGCGGCGAGATAGGCGGGGTCTTTGGAGGAGCCGATGGGCTTGTGGTTGCGGAGGCAGACGAGGTTGGCGATGACCTCGTTGGCGTTCATGTTGGTGGAGGTGCCGCTGCCGGTTTGGTAGATGTCGATGGGGAAGTGGGCGGCGAGGCCGCCGAACTGAGGGAGGCCGTCGGCGATCTCGCGGCAGGCTTCGAGGATGGAGGCGGTGCGCTTCTCGTCGAGGCGGCCGAGCTTGTGGTTGACGGCGGCGCAGGCGGCCTTGAGGGTGGCGTAGGCCGTGATGACTTCTGCGGGGACGGGGCGGCCGCTGACGGGGAAGTTGAGGACGGCACGCTGCGTGGAGGCGCCGTAGAGAGCGGAGGCGGGGACGAGCATCTCGCCCATGGTGTCTTTTTCGGTGCGGGTGGCCGAGTTGGTGTTGGGGGTAGTCATGGCAGAAGAATAGAGAGAATGGGGAGGGGCGGAGGG
>VYLH01000022.1_pt1 | contig 56690 bp, 39 predicted proteins | sample 5114361 | NCBI WGS metagenome assembly VYLH01 (sample SAMN12291772, study PRJNA351875) | freshwater metagenome | isolation source: freshwater lake | place: USA: Michigan, Kent Lake | collected 2013-08-15
CACCCCCCCACCACCTCCCACCACCACTCCCGGAAAACATCCCTTCCAATCACCTTGCATCGGCGAAACGGGCCGTTCACTTGGTTCTTTCGATCCGGTCGGGGCATCGCGGGATACAAGTGCTTCACGGGTCTGTACGTACCCGCGGTCAAAGTGGTGCAACCGCGGTGCCGCGAACGGATTCCGGTCCCGCTGAGGCCAGGCGCTGCGGAGGCCATGCGCAACTCCTGCAGCAGGAATGGCTTGAGAGGGAGGATTCTGGTTTCGGTCCCACGTTCCAGGAATCGCCTAGCATCCCTGCTAGCGCCGGTTTCTTCGTCCACGGGCGTGGGTGCTCTGCCGCCCGGGGGGCGGTGCTGCCGGATTGACAGTTCTCCCCGCCGCCGCCGATCGGCGCACCCCGAGGTCTTCCCACGTGCCCACCGCGGTTATCAGCGACATTCACGCCAACGCCGAAGCCTTCAAGCGCGTGCTCGAGGACATCAACCGCCGCAAGATCGATCGCATCATCTGCCTCGGCGACGTCGTCGGCTATGGCCCCGACCCGCTCGAGTGCGTCGACCTGGTCCGCAAGCACTGCGCGTGGTCGCTGATGGGCAACCACGACTTCGCGGTGCTGTACGAACCCACCAACTTCAACGCCGGCGCCGAGTCCGCCGCATTCTGGACCCGCGATCAGTTCGACAAGGAAACCGACGCCAAGCAGCGGGCCGATCGCTACGACTTCCTCGGCCGTCTGAAGGTCCGCATCGTGGAGCAACAGCCGGAGATGACGTTCCCGCTGCTCGCGATCCACGGCTCGCCCCGCCGCCCGATCAATGAGTACATCTTCCCGGACGACGTGAACAACGCTCCGGACAAGATGGAAGCCATTTTCGACCGCGTCACCACCATCGCGATCTGCGGCCACACCCACGTTCCCGGCGTCTTCACCGGCGAGCCCGACTTCTACCCGCCGGACGAGCTCGGCCCCGAGCACCGCTACCAGTTCCGACAGGGCGAAAAGGCGATCATCAACGTCGGCAGCGTCGGCCAGCCGCGGGATCAGGACCCGCGCGCCAGCTACGTCATCCTCTATCCGGATTTCGCCCAGTTCGTGCGGGTGGAGTACGACCCCGCCGTCACGGCTTCGAAGATCAAGCAGATCCCGCAGCTCCCGGCCTGGCTGGGCGACCGCCTGTTCGAGGGTCGGTAAGGTCCGCCGCCGAATCGACGCAGCGCGGTTTCCGCTCCGGACGCCGCGAGCCCTTCAGCTCAAGTGACTCGAAGAGTCTGCGTTTCGGGAGTTGAGCGAGACGACAGACTGCGCCGCTCGATTCCATGACGAAGGTACCGTCTCGCAGATTTGCCCCAGCTTCCTCGTGAGTCGCCTCGCTCGCTCAGTCGACTCCTTCGCGTCCTCCGATCGCCACTGCCTCGCACTCCACCATGCCACAGCAAGAGAACAAGTTGCTCCGCCCGCTCGCCGTTGTTGCCGCGATCCTGGTGATCGTCGGCGGCGGCGCCGCGTTCTTCTTCTCCGCAAAGAAGACCCAGCAGCAGGTCCAGCAACAGGCACAGCAGCAAACCCAACCGCAAGCGACACCATCGCCCGCGACCGCACCCACGCAAGCCGCGCCGAGCACCGCCGGGGTCACACCTGCTGCACCCGTCGCCGCCCCCACGATCACGCCCGGAGGCGTGGCCTCGACGGTCGACACCTCGGGGTGGATCGCCAAGGTCTGGCCCAGCGACGCCTCTGAAGGTGCCGAGACCCTCAGCGACACTCACCTGACAGCATCTTTCTCCAACGTCGGCGCAGGACTCCGCGAGCTCTCGCTCACGGACCACTTTGAGACCATCCATCAGCCGCGCGTGCCGGTGATCGTCCAGGCCGAGCAACAGGTGCCGCAGTACGGTCCCGATGGACGCGTACTCAAGACCGCCGACGGGCGTGATCTGGTCTCCGTCGCCGCCCCACTCGCGGCGTTGGGCATTGAGGTCAACGGCACGTTCATCAACCTGAGCGTGGACGCAGCCGGCTCGCTTTGGAAGCGCACCGGACCGACGACCTTCATCGCCGAGATCGCCGACGCCGCCGGCCGTCCCGCGCTGCATGTCACCCGTGAATACACCATCGCCAAGGGCTCACGCCAGCTCTCGCTCTCGCAGAAGATCGACAACCTGAGCGGTCAGGTCGTGAACATCCGCTGGTACCAGATGGGCCCCATCGACCTGCCCAAGGACGCGGCCACGTACATCGGCGAGAAACGCCGGCTGCGGTTCGGCTATCTGTTGTCCCAAGGCTACGACCCGACGCAGAGCTTCGTACAAAGCCGCGAGTTCGTGATCGACCATGCCAACGCGCTTGGAACGTTCACACCGGGCGTCGGCTACGGCGAAGTGCAGCACTGGCCCAACGCCGTCGGCCGCGAGAACGGGTTCTCGCTCTCCTGGATCGGATTGACCAATCGCTACTTCGGCCTCGCGCTCCACGCCGCTGGCGCGGAGACCAGCATCGCGGCTCGCAAGTTCTCGACCATCGACAGCGTCGATCGCGTCGCGATGGTGCGCCCGCCGCTCGCGAACGGAACGCGCGACGACGTGATGGCCCTGCGCACCACCAGCCCCGTCTTCGCCGTCAACCCGGGCGCGTCGCTCGATCTTTCCATGGCGATGTACGCCGGCGCGCTCGTCCGCCACGAGATGCGGGCCGACCCGGCCGGAAAGGCCCTTTCGCTCGACGGACTCGTCATCTACACGATGGGCGGGCCGTGCGCGTTCTGCACGTTCGACTTCCTGACCAGTGGCCTCTTGTGGCTGCTGATCACGCTGCACAACTATCTCACCTTCGACTGGGCGCTCGCGATCGTGCTGCTCGTCGTCATCGTCCGCACCATCCTGCACCCGATCACCAAGTGGTCGCAGGTCCGCATGCAGCGCTTCGGCAAGCAGATGCAGGGCATGGCCCCCAAGCAGCAGAAGCTCAAGGAGAAGTACGGGCACGACCCCAAGCTGCTGCAGCAGGAAACCGCCAAGCTCTGGCGCGAAGAGGGCATCAACCCGCTCGGCCTGCTCGGCTGCATCCCGATGTTCCTGCAGATGCCGATCTGGATCGCGCTCTACGCGACCCTGTTCTTCGCCGCCGAGCTGCGCCATCAGCCCGCGTTCTACGGCCTCTTCCAGACCATCGGCCATCCCACGTTCATGGCCGACCTGTCGGTCCCTGATCACCTCTACGAGTTCAAGGGCTCGGCGACGGGCTTCCATGTCCCGCTGCTCAGCGGCCTGCTCGGTCCGATCACGGGCATCAACATCCTCCCGCTGATCCTCGCAGTGGTCTTCTATATCCACCAGACCTATCTGACGCCGCAGACAACCCAAATGACGCCCGAGCAGGAATCGCAGCAGCGGATGATCAAGTGGATGAGCCTCATCATGTTCCCGCTGTTCATGTACAACGCGCCGGCCGGCCTGACGACCTACTTCGTCACCAACAGCGCACTGGCGATCTTCGAGCACAAACTCATCCGCAAGCACATCGACAAGCACGATCTCTTGAACCTCGACAAGATGAAGGCCGAGAAGGCCAAGAAGGGGCCGGGGTTCCTGGGTCGGATGCAGCAACTCGCCGAGGCTCAACGCAAGGCCGCTGAAGCCAAGACCCGCAAGGGACGCTGACGCATGTGCCACCGCCGAGCGCCTCGCTCGGCGGTGTGGGCGCTCCCGGTGATGACTCTGTGATCGTCGCTCGATACCCACCGCACGCCGAAGCGCCGGACGGTGGCACCCGACCGGCGCCGCACAACAATCGCCCATGCCGCAACCCGCGAAGCCCGCTCCCTCTCCGCTCGCGTCGCACTGGTCGCTTGATCCAGCGATTGTGTACCTGAACCACGGCTCGTTCGGCGCGACGCCCACGCGCGTGCTCGAGGCCCAGTCCGCGCTTCGGGCCCGGATGGAATCCGAGGCGGTGCGATTCTTCGTGGAGGAGCTGCAGGAGACAATGGACGCGAGCCGCCGCGCCGTGGGGGCGCTTGTCGACTGCGCGTGGGACGAACTGGCGATGGTCACCAACGCCACCGTCGGTGTGGCGACGGCGCTCGAGAATTGCCCGCTCGGGCCGGGCGATGAAATCCTCGTCAATGACCACGAGTACCCCGCGTGTCTGAACAACGCGCGTCGCATCGCCGCCCGCGTGGGAGCCAAGGTCGTCACCGTCACGCTGCCCTGGCCACTGCCGGCGGGGTGCTCGGCCGACGAAGCCGAGTCGCTGATCGCCAGCACGATCCTCGGCGGCGTCACCCCGCGGACGAAAGTCGCACTCATCAGCCACGTCACCAGCCCCAGCGGGCTGGTGCTGCCGATCGAACGCATCATCCCAACGCTCCGCTCGCGCGGCATCCGCACAGTCATCGACGGCGCCCACGCGCCGGGCATGGTGCCGTCGCTGTCGCTCCGCGCCCTCGACTGCGACTACTACACCGCCAACTGCCACAAGTGGATCTGCTCGCCCAAAGGCTCGGCGTTTCTGTTCGTCCGGCGCGAGCTGCACCCGACGACGCGGCCGCTGGTGCTGAGCAACAACGCCGAGAACCCCAAGCCGGGGCGAGCCCAGTTCCTCACCGAGTTCGACTTCCTCGGCACGGCCGACGCCTCGTCGATCCTCGCCATCCCAGAAGCCATCCGCACCATGGAAGCGATCGGCGCCTCACTCCTCTCCCCGCTGCAGCGGGGCGAGGTGGCCGAGTCCGCGAGGCCGGAGTGGGGAACCGCGGCGACAACCGGAATGACAACCGCGCCGCATCTCGCCGCGAATTACCCCGGGTTCGTCGCGCTCATGCGGCACAACCGCGACCTCGCACTCCGAGCGCGGCGGCTGATCACGGGCGCCATGAACATCCCCGCCGTCGCGCCCGAGAGCATGATCGGCACGATCGCGTCGATCTTCATCCCCCGGGCCGGGCCGAACGCCGCGCCTTCGACGCGTCCGCCGCAGCGCCGCTACGCCGATCCGTTGCAGGAACGCGTCATCGATCGCTGGGGGATTCAGGTCCCGATTTGGTGGGTGCCCGGCACGCCGCAGCGGCTGGTGCGGATCAGCGCCCAGGCGTACAACACCATTGCCCAGTACGAGTACCTGGTCGAGGCTCTGGAAAGCGAACTCGCGGCGGAGCGCTGATCGCTCCGCCGCGAGTTGATGTTCAACGGGATGGCTGCATCGCTACTTGGCTTCCGGCGCCACCGTCACCACGATCGCATTCTCTGGCGTGGCGTACCTTGCGAACGTCGCCTTGATTTCCTCGGCAGACATCGCCGCGTAGACCTCGGGCTGCTTGAGCATGTCGTCGAGGCTGACGCCGCGGAACGCGAGGGACTCAAGCCGGGTCTGCCAGAAAGCGGGCTCGATGAGCTGTTCCTCGAAGTTCTTGGCGAACTGCTTGCGGGCGACCTCAAGCTCGCCCTCGGTCGGGCCGTCCTTCGCGAACGCGGCATACATCGACGCGAGCTTTTCAACCAGCGGCTTCACCTTCGCAGGCTCGGTCGGAGCACCGGCGGAAAAGACTCCGAAACCCGGATACGTCGTTCCCGAGCGCGACGAGGCGCCGATGCTGTAGACGAGCTGTGCCTCCTCGCGAACTTCCTTCACCATGCGGGTCGAAAGCACGCGGGCGGCGATGCTCATGGCGTAAGCCTCGCGAAGGTTCTTCTGGTCTGGGCCATAGAAGCCCGAGAGCACGAACGCCTGGGGCGTCGGAGTCTCGATCTTCTTCTCGATCACCCGCGGCCCCGCAGGACGCTTCACCTGTCGCTGCGCCCCGAACAGCTCTGGCGTCACGCCGTCGCGTGTCGCAAGCGAGCCCAGATACTTCTCCACGAGCTCGACCGCACGCTCCTTGGGCAAATCGCCGACGATCGCGACCTCGATCGGCGACGTTGCGATCATCTTCTCCAACCACGCCTGCGCCTTCTCGAGCGTCACCGCGTCGATCTGCTCGGGCGTGGGCGGGTGGAACCGGGCGTCGTCGTCGGGGTACGGGGCGGCAGCGGCGCTCCGCATGCCGAACATCATCGGGTTCTTCGTCGATTCAGCGAGCATCTCCTTGGCGGAGATCTTCATCTGGTCGAGTGCCGCGGCCTCAACCTTGGGCTCGGTGAGTAGCAGATAGGCCAACTGGAAACCGGTCTCGATCTCCTCCGGGCTGCCCGAGATGGTGAGGTTCATCGAGTCCGAACCGCCCATGGCCATACCGCCGCCGCCGCGGCCACCACGCCCCCCACCGCCGCCGAAGCCACCGCCGCCGCGGACGTTGACCTTCTTGCCGGTCATCAGTTCACGGATGTCCGTTGACGCGAGTTGCTTCGTCGCGGCGCGGGACCAGGCAAGCTGAGCCGCGGAGGTGAGGCCGCGGTTCTCGGCGGTCTCCAGCAGCTCGCCGCCGTAGAGCGAGATCTGCACGTTGACCTGATTCTTCCGCTGATCCATAAAGCGGTAGTGGACGCGAACGTTGTTGCTGAGCGATCCCGACCAGACCTTGCTGGCGGCATGCTCGGTGAACTCCGCAAACTTCCCGCCCGAGGGCGTGCTCGCCATCAGCTGCGTCGCGTGTGTCGATTCGACTTCCTTCGTCGGCTGCACCGACAAAGCCTTCAGACCCAGATCCAGCAGCTCCGACTCGGTCGGCACGCCGTCGCCCGATGGCAACACCGCAACGAACGCGACGGCCTTCGGGTCAAACTCTGCCGCGAATCGCTTCGAGGCTTCGTCGGTCGTGATCGACGGCACCAGATCGCGGTAGAGCTGCAATCGCTGCGCCGGCGACATGATCGGTTCGCTGGCGGTCACTGCGCCGTTCATGCCGGAGATGATGCCCTGGGCGGGCGTGGTGGCTTCGGTCTCGACGGCTCGCTCGGCGCCGGAGATGAGTTCCTTCTTCGCATCCTCGATCTCACGCGTGGTGAACCCGAATGCTCGGGCCCGCTGCAATTCGAGCGCGAGTTCATTCAGCGTCGCCTTCCACTGACCGGGCTTCGCCGATCCGGAGATCGTCGCGTCGTAGGTGAGCGTGTCACCACCCAGCGAGACGCGGGCGTTGAGATAGGACGTGCCGCCCTTGGCGTTCTTGTCCGAGAGACGGCGATTCATCGCACGCGAGGCCAGCGTGGCCACCAGTTCCTCACGCATCAGCGGAAGCGTCGTGACTGCGGTACGCGCCGGGCCGAGCTTGGTGATGCGGATGTCCTCACTGCGAACTTCCGGATCATGCGCCACGATCGCGAAGCTCTTGTCGTACGCCCTGACGCCGGGGTCCTGACCCACCGGCTTGGGCTTCTTCGGCAGATCGGCGAAGGTCGCGTTGATCACCTTCACGATGTTCGCCGGATCGGTGTCTGCAACAACCATCAGGGTCGCGTTCGACGCGCCGTACCACTTGTCGTAATAGTCGCGGAAGTCCTGCTCCTGCACCGAACCGATCGTCTCCTCCGTGCCGATCGTGATCCGCTGACCGACCAGCGAGCCCGGCGAGATCCGCTCGCGGACGTAGAAGCCGGTGCGCTGGCGGCCCGACAGTCCACGACGCCGTTCCTCCTGGATGATGCCCCGCTCCTCTTCGATTTCATTCGGCAGCAGCGACATGCGCCCCACCACGTCGGCAAAGAACGTGAAGCCCTTGGTCAGCGTCTCGTCCTTGGTGTCGGGGAGCGAAAGCTGATACGTCGTCTGCTCCGAATTCGTGAACGCGTTCTGGTCGCGCCCGAACTGCATGCCCAGGGACTGGAAGAACGGCACCAGCGTCCCGGGCGCGAAGTTCGCCGAGCCGTTGAACGCCATGTGCTCGAGATAGTGCGCCAAACCACGCTGCCGATCCGTCTCGTTCAGCGCGCCGGAGTGGATGTGGATCCACATCGCTGCCCGTCCCGGTGGCACCGCGTGCTTCCGAATGACGTACCGCAGCCCGTTCTCCAGTTCCCCCGTCACCAGCGACGGATCGCTCGGCAACGGTTGAGCCTGCACCCCAAACCCCATCGCAGACAGACAGAGCAGAGCCCCGACGGCCAGCCGGCCGACGACAACAGAAACAATCAATCGCATGGTGCAACTCCACGAGCGGCTCGGGCCGCAGCGCGCAGTCTACCACAAACCCGGCGATGCACCAAGTGCCTTCCGGCGCCCGAAAGATCCTGAAATCGGCACCAGGCCGCGGCCGGTCTCCGTCCCCGCACACCGCCGCACCCCCACGAATCGGGTTCAACCGACGAGGTCTCGACGCCCCAACCCTCCCCCTTTGGCGCTTGCAGGCGACCCGGCGTCTGGAAATCCCGCTTCCGGCCAAACCGCCCTCGGGGTCGCGTTCGGGCTAGCATTTTTGCGGCATCTCCGCGGACCGATCGTCCTCTCCGCCGCAATCGCCGCCCGAAAGGGAGTCACAACATGCGTCGCACTTCTGCCATCGTGGCGCTCGCCGCCGCTGGGTTGTTCCATGGCCAGAGCACGGCCGGCCCCGTCTTCTATCCGACCGCCGTGCCCAACGGACACTGGTTCGTCTCCACCAACGTCGACCGCTCCGGCGACGGCAAGTTCGAGTCCTTCAAGACCGCCTTGTTCACGCAGGCCGTCAACGTCACGTACGACGCCGCGCGTGCTGATTGGATCGCCGACGTCCCAAGCGGGAGCCACGGCGGGGTCGGCAGCTGGACCTTCTTTGTCTTCCGCCAAAGCTTCGATCTGACCGGATTCGACTCCACCTCCGCCAAGCTCACCATCCGCTGGGGAGCCGACGATTCCGGCGAGATCTTCGCCCAGCGCGGCTCGTGGATCCCCGCGTACACCCTGAACGGTGGCCCGTTCATCTACTACCCCGGCTCCTCACCTTCGCACCGCATCCCGACGTACGGCTACTCGCCTTGGTTCACCATCACCAGCGGGTTCGTGCCCGGCGTGAACACCATCGACTTCTACGTCGAGGGCAACGGGCAGACCGACGGCTTCGGGCTGCAGGTGCAGAGCTTCACGGCCGATTCGTGCAAGGGCGATCTCAACCGCGACGGACTGGTGGACGACGCGGACTTTTCGATCTTCGTCGTGGCCTACGACCTCTTGGACTGCACCGACCCGGCGATGCCGCTGGGCTGCCCCTCGGACCTCAACGCCGACACGCTCGTGGACGACGCGGACTTCTCCATCTTCGCGGTCGCCTACGACGCGGTGCTCTGCCCGTAAGCGAGGCGATGGCGCATACCGGGGCCGATCGATCTCGAGCGTGCATGATCGGATAGTCGCGGCGCGTCCAAGAGCATGCTGGCTCAGTAACAAGCATCCACAACAACTGACTGCTAAAAGGAACAACGCGCTCGCGGCCTCATGAGGCCTCGCATCGCGGCGTCAACACCTGCTAGGCGTCGGGATGATGAACATTCTTCCAGATCTTGGGCCACAGGCCAATCGCGGTGGGAATGGGCAGAGCGCGCTCGGCCAAAGCGTCGTACCAACCATTTAGCACACCCAGACGTACTACAAACACAAGTTTCAATCACAGTTTTCGTGCCCGAAGCCGCGCTCCAACTTGGGCGATCGCGTGGTAGACTCGGCACCGACAGCTCACAACGGTCGTGGGCGGGGAGTCGAACTGAACATCCCGGTTGAAGTCATGCGTCCTACTACGAACATCGTTCCCGTCCGATTCGCCTCCGTTATCTGCTGGGCGATTGTCATGTGCACGCTGATTTCGTCCGCAGCGCAAGCGCAATGCGTCGCTTGGTTACCCCGGCTCATACCCGGACCGAGTGCGCGGCAGGGGCACGCGATGGCGTTCGACAGCGCCCGCAGCCGGGTGGTCCTCTTCGGCGGCATCGATGCCACGGGACGCGTGGGCGACACCTGGGAGTACGACGGAGTGAGCTGGCAACGGCGTGCCACGACGGGCCCGAGCCCGCGCGCATTCCACGCCATGGCCTTCGACAGCACGCGCGGCGTGACCGTGCTCTTTGGTGGTGAGAGCGGCGCGAACACCTACTCCGGCGAAACTTGGACATGGAACGGCACATCGTGGACGCAGCGTTCAACTGGTGCATCGCCCGTAGCGCGGGCGTATGCAGGCATGGTCTTTGACTCCTCACGCGGCCGCGCCGTGCTCTACGGCGGGTACAACGGCACGCTCACGGGGAACCCCAATGCCGCGATCATCGGCGACACTTGGGAATGGACAGGCACGACGTGGCTCCTGCGGGCCTCGTCCGGACCGCCGCAGCGTTTCTCGCACGCGATGGCCTTCGATTCCGGGCGCGCCCGCACGGTGCTCTTCGGCGGCAGCGGCATCTCCGGACAGCTTGGTGATACCTGGGAATGGAACGGCAGCGCCTGGACAACCACCGTCGCCGGCCCATCCGCTCGCGACTCGGCCGCGATGCTCTACAGCGTGGCCGATGCCAAGTGCATCTTGGTCGGCGGCTCGGGCGCAGCGGGATTCCTCAATGACTCCTGGATCTACACCGGAGCATGGGTCAACGGGGGCTTCGTGCCCGGACTCAACCGCTATCAGCACGCGGCGGTCTACGACTCGGCCCGTCAGCGCATGGTGCTCTTCGGCGGTGCCGACGACACCACCGGTCTGCTGGGAGACACGTGGGAGGGCACGTTCAACAGCACGACACCGCAGATCACCCAGCAACCACCGGCCACGCAGCGTGTCGTCATCGGCGGCACGCTCCGATTGTCCGTTGTCGCGCAACCTGCGCAGGGAACGACCTATCTATGGAGAAAGAACGGCGTGCCGTTGCTCGACGACGACCGCATCAGCGGCGCGGCGACGGCCACATTGACCGTGAGCAACTTCGCCGAGAGCGACGCGGGGAGCTACGATGTCACGGTCTACAACGGTTGTGCGGCGGTGTCAACGGCGACGGCGGTCAGCCCGTGCTCGACCATCTTGTCCGCCCCCCCGTCGACGATCACCGTTCCCATCGGCGGAATGCTGACGTTCACGCTTACCGCGAGAGAAATCGCACCCTATCTTCTAGGCGGCACACTCGTGCGGCCGAATTATGAAGGCTACCTAAATCCAGTTCAAACGCGCGATCCGCAATCTGGCACCCTCACGTGCACGTGGGTCGTTCCCGCGCTGCGTGGCAATGAGGGAGTCTGGCGGATTCAAATGCAAGAGAATTCTGGCGGGCCATCGCCCTGTTTGAGGACCGAGTTGCTTGTGACTGTGGTGATCACGGGGTGCTCAAGTTCGCCGCGGTGGGAAGCGCTGTCTCCATCCCCGGATAATTTTGTCGGGTATCCCCCTGCGTATCCAACTTACGTTGACGAGACTGGCGACCTCATTGTCGGTCCATGGGTGTGGTCGGACGATCATTGGGTGAAGTGTGGCTTGGGTTATCGAGCTCTGACTTCGGGAGACTCACTCTACGGACCTGTCGTATACGATTACTCGGCTGGCACAGTGCGCGTGAAGGACAATACCTTGAACACACGCTGGCAAGGCTCATACGGCCAGCCGCTGAACGATGATCCGCGCTTCACAGCGACGTATGCCGTCGTTGAGCCGAGTGGCAGCGGTTACCAATACTCGAACAATTTGTATGCCCTCACGAACAAAGGATGGTACTTTGGACCACTTCACCAACCCTTTTCGACCTCAAGTCCTTGGGTACTATTAGATCCAGTCAGGCCATCCATTAACTATGGCCACGCTTTCGACCCGCATCGACAGCTTCTCGGGGCGGTCGTCAAGCGCGACAATGAGTCAAAGGTACGAATCAATGTGTATGACCGTAACCAACTCGTCCGGTCAGTTATTGGGCCGACCGCCTCCTATTTTATGGGGAGCCTGAGCTATCACTGGGGGCAGCGAAGATTCGTGTCTAGTGGCGGCTTCTCTTTCTCAGCGGATGGCGATGTACGGTCTGACACACCAGTGTTGAATGATGCATGGATAAATGAAATTGTTGCCGACCGCTACCGCGAAGTCGTGTGGCACATGGGGAAAAGTGGCGAGCTCAAGCAGATCACAGCGAATAACTCCTTTGAATCCGTGGGGCTTATCTTGGGTGCTACGCCTGGTTCGGACTTCAGCGATATCAGTCCGGCTGTTCACGAAGTGAGCGGCGATGTTTACTGCCTGGCGTTTGCAAATGGATTCAACGCCCCGAAGGGTCTCTACCGCTGGGATGACCGAAAATGGTCCTTTCTGGGCGGCAGCCTCCCCGGCGACGGGAACACCCACGGGGGGCTCTTCTTCAACTCGCAGTTAGGTTCCGTGATGGCCGTGGCGCTCACTTCGAACAATCGCGTGCAACTCTATCGCTGGGACGCGGGTAGTTGGCAAGTTTGGGGTGCCCCGAGCGCGCCGCTGAACGTACAGAGCGTCCAGGGTTCCCGGCATCGGGCGGTGTTTGACCGGAATCGCGGAGCAACGGTTGTGTTCATTAACAGACGCACCTCTTCTGGAGATCGTGAATCATCCACTCTTCGGTTCGATGGATCGTCATGGACCGCTCCCGCGACTTTCTATGAATCTTTCCAGGCTGCAGCGCACGATCCGAATTCGGACCGGGTCGTGACTCAGACCAGTTCCGGCCAAACACTCGCGTTCGCAGGAAGCACGTATCCTCAAGCCTCGACCGTCCAACCCGCCCCGGGGGCAGCGGGTTACAGCGACACCTTAACCTACGACACGTCTCGCGCGAGAGTCGTGACCTGCGCATCTCCCGGAGACGGGGTCGTTCAGCTGCTGGCGCTCGAGGGGCAATCATGGAAAACGGTCGAGACTTGGACGGACTTTCCCTACAATCTCCACGATCCTTATACGCAACAAGGTGCGTATAGCAGGTGGATGCTCCCGCTATCATACTCTCCTGTCAGTAATAGCCTGTTCGCCTGGATCAGAACCCGATATAGTTATCCCGAGGTTGGAGATCTTCCTCGAGGAGGCTACTACCAGCTTCTTCAGCGCCGACCTGAGCGTCCCGCGTATTTCGACAAACCGCCAACCATTGAGGAATACCCCAACGCCGGGGTGACTCTCCTTCGCTCGATCGTCGGCGGCGTCGGAATCAAGACTTTCAAGTGGTACCGCAATGGCGTGGCGATGGTGGACTCGGCACGCGTGTCTGGTGTGGACCTGCCCACACTAACGATTCGAAACCGCACGGCGGCGGATGACGGTGTCTACCAGCTCGTTGTCAGTCCCAGTTGTGGCGCGACGCTTTCAGGCTCCGTTTCAATCGGCAATGTCGTTCTCTGCAAGGGCGATCTCAACCGCGACGGGCTAGTGGATGACGCGGACTTCTCGATCTTCGTCGTGGCGTATGACGTCTTGGACTGCGCCGACGCATCGATGCCGCCGGGCTGTCCGGCGGACCTGAACGCCGACGGGCTCGTGGACGATGCGGACTTTTCGATCTTCGTGGTGTCCTACGACGCAGTGCTGTGCCCGTGAGCGCGGCAGAGCGGATCGCTAGAAGGGTTTGGGTCCCTAGAATGGAACTCTGACAACCGGGGCCGATCGGTTTCGACCGTGCATGATCGGGTAGTCGTGGCGCGTCCAGGAGCATGCTGGCCTGGTAAAAAGCATGCAAAAAATTGATTGCTAACAGCAATTACGCTCTCGCGGCCTAATTAGGCCTCGCATCCCGGCGTCAACGCCTGCTAGGCGTCGGGATGAAAACAGCAGGCTGGCCCCGCCGCGGCGTCACCGGGCGGCGGGGTGAGAAAACTCCGGCGACTGGGCAAAGGCGGATGCTGCTGAGGCAGCCGCCGCGCCGAGATCAATACATCAGCTACACGCGTAGAGGCGACTATCAGACTGTCACGGCACGGGGGTTCAATTCCCCCCGGCTCCATTTTGCCTTGTTTTCAGGCTCTTTTGACTCAGAGCGCATCCCGTTGACAGGGATGGAGATGCGCAAAACGCCCGGTTCGGCCGGCGCAGCGCTTGTCTGCTCGCGAACAACCGATTCCGCTGCCGACTGCGCCGCATTTTGCGCCGCCTCTCCGTTTGCCACTTTGTCCGTGAACACCTTGACGGAGAGTTCATCGGGGATGCGGTTCGCGTCGTGCCGCCCGCTCACGGTGATGGAGCGGCCGATCCACCCGCTCACCGCGTACTGCGGGAACGTCTGAGCCCACGCATCTCGCGCGAGCGCGGGAGCGGCTGCCAGCTGTCTTCGCACGCCGCCACACCCGTCGGCGGCGCGTGGAGAATTCATTGGTTTCATCGGTTTCGATCCGGACTCTCGTCTTGCAATGCTGATGATCACGAATCCCATTAGGAAAATTGTGTCGTGTTCCCCGATACCCCGATCTGCTGCATGAAGCGATCGCGCGTTCTCGTGCCTCATCGCGCGTTGCGTTCAGATTGTGTCAATGCATCGGTCCGCGGCACTCCGGCGCTGCCCTCGATGACCACGGACGCTATCGTGAACGTTCCCAGAGTTTCGCTGGCCGCGACGGGAGGTCTCAGAGCGGCACTCGCGAGGCCGACGGCGGGAGTCTGCGACGATGAGGAACTTCAAGGTTGTTGTCTTGGCTGCGTTTGGTGCCGGCTTGCTCGCGTTCCCTCAGGTCGGGGCGGCGCAGAACGTGGCGGCTGCAGTCCATAGTGGCCGCGGGATCGAAGGTGGCGGCGCCAGCGTGATCTTCATCCATCCAGACGGCGCCGGCGCGAACGCGTGGGGGGCGACGCGGGCGTTGTACGCGGGGCCCGACTCGGACCTGAACTGGGACCGGCTCGAGAACATCGCGCTGTATCGCGGGCATATGTCCGACGCTTTGACCGCAACCAGCAATGGCGGCGGCACAACCCACGCCTACGGCGTGCGAGTCAAGGCAACGTCCTTCGGACTTGACGGCAGTGTTCCCATCGAACGTGACGGCGCTCCGGCCCAGAGCCTCGCAACCCTGGCCCGCAACGCAGGCAAGAGCGTCGGAATCGTGTCCAGCGCGGGCGTCTATGACGCGGGCACGGGCACCTTTCTCGCCAAGGTCACCGCTCGAAAGAACTACGACGAGATCGCCAGTCAGATGCTCGCCTTCGGGCCCGACGTGATGCTCGGCGGCGGAGAACAGCATTTCCTGCCCGCCGGGGTGACGGGGCGCTTCGGTGCGGGTGTCCGAACGGACGGACGCAACCTCATCGAGGAAGCGCGGCGCGCCGGGTACACCGTCGTCTACACCCGCGACGAGCTGAAGCAGGCGGCGTCGGGCTCCACGAAGCTGCTGGGCCTCTTCGCGGCCGACACGACGTTCCTCGACGAGAGCGAGGAGCAGAAGGCGGCCGACAAGACCCCCTACTACGTGGAAACGGCGCCGACCATCGGCGAAATGGTGGAGGCGTCGCTGCAGATTCTGTCCCGCAACCAGTCGGGGTTCCTGCTGGTGGCCGAGGAGGAGGGCAGCGACAACTACGCGGGCAAGAACAACGCCAAGGGCGCGCTGATGGCGCTCCAGCGGGCCGATGACGCGCTGGGCGTCGGACGCGCGTTCGTGCAGAAGAACCCCAAGACGCTGCTGATCACCTGCGCCGATAGCGACTGCGGCGGGATGCAGGTCGTCAGCGACGATGACCTCGACGCCAACAGCCCCGTGCCAGCACGCGATGACGAGAACGGAGCCCCGCTCGACGGACGCGACGGAACAGGAACGCTGCCATTCATGGCCAAGCCCGATGTGCAGGGACGCAGTCTGCCCTTCGCGATCGCCTGGGCCCGGGGCGGTGACGTGAGCGGGAATGCGGTGCTCGTCCGCGCGACGGGATATCGCGCGAGCGAACTGGTCAAGGGCACACTGGACAACGTGGGTGTCCACCGCGTGATGCGGGACGTGCTGCTGTCGCAGTGACCGAACACTGCCGAGCGTCAAGGCCGGAGAGTGGCGGCGACTTGCTCGACCCGCGCTTTGAACGCGCGTCCAGCGCGGAAAACGCTTGCGTCGCGTGTCGCTGTGCCAATCGGGGCGCGGAGCATCGAAGGCACCGACAAGCCGCGCTTGAGCGATACGACGCGTCCTTTGTGCAAAAAGACCATCACCGGACCGTTGGTCGGGTCCGGTGATGGCTGTTCGGTTGGCCTTCGCCTGGGTTGCTTGCGCACCTTTGGAGACAGGTGCCCGGCAACTTACGGGCAGAGCAGTTCGTTGTACGCGCCCGCGAAGAGGACGAAGTCGGCGTCGTCCACGAAGGAGTCGTCGTTCAAGTCGGCCGGGCAGCCCGCCGGCATGGCGGGGTCGGCGCAGTCGAGGATGTTGTACGCCGTGGCGAAGATGACGAAGTCGGCGTCATCGACGAACGTGTCGTTGTTGAGATCGCCCACGCAGACCTGAACCGGTGTCAGGACGTAGAAGCCGCTGCACGACGTGAAGCTGCCCTCGTTGATCAGGAAGATCGTGCCGGTCGAGGCGTCGAACGCGGCCGACTCGAGCTGCAGCGGGTTGGCACAGAGCGGCTCCTGCTCGAGCAGCGAGGTGCCGCTGAAGACCGGCTCATCGGTCAGGGGCTCGGTCGCGAGCACGGCACCGGAGAGCGAGAAGACCTGCAGGCCCGGGTTGTTGTCGTCCAAGGTGACGAGAATCGAGCCACCGGGGTGACGGATCGCGGCGGGCACCGTGGGGGCGTCGGGCAGGAAGACCATCCCCTTGGCCGAACCGGGCACCGCAATCGGATTAAGCGCGGCCAGACCAGGGATCGTCGTCGACGCGACATAGGCGCCATCGGTCTGATACGACACCAGCGCGAAACCGTCTTCGTTGATGGTGTACACCCGATCGTCGGTCGGCGCGTAGGCAAGATCATCGAAGCTGTCGTTCTCAAGCCCGCCGCTCCAGCCACCCAGCTGGGCGCCGGTGGCAATCGAGTAGCCCTTGACGCCGTTGACTTCGCTGTCGCCGATGAGCAACTCGCCGTTGGCGGCGAGGCCGTTGGCCCCGGTGTTGATGGTCAGGCCACAGGGGCTGAGGTCAAAGCCGCCGAGGCTCGGGGTGATCGGGTCGTTCACGACGACCGTCCGGACGTAGGTGAGGCCGTTGTAGCGGCCGTCGGGACCGCGGGTCAGACTGACCTCGATGACCCAGTTCTTGTAGCTGCCCAACGAGTCGAGCCCGTCGGTGGAGAGCAGCATGCGATCGTTCCCGAGATAGTGCGCGCCCTCGACTTCAATCAGATTCAGGTTGGCCGCAGGGAAGAGCGGATCGGGCCACTGCACCGACTGGGTGTAGTCGAAGCGCTGCACGTTGTACTGCTGACCGAACAGGGTGATGGGGCTGAGATCGATGGCGCCAGCGTTGGCGGCGACGCCGCACACGGCGAGAACGGTCCAGACACACTTGCTCATAACGAACTCCTCGAAAATGGGCCACAGACTTTCGAAAGAACACACGGGTGACGCGGATGAATGAATCAGGTCAGAACGGCACGCCTTGGGCGTGGGTGAGCGAGCCACCGAAGACCTTGTCGTCGAGTTCGGGCGTGATCCAGACGCGCCAGTCGCCCACCTGGGCGGTCTCGCCCGAGTGACGACCGTCGCGCTTGTTGTCGCGGAAGTACTCGACGTGGCCGTCGGCGAACGCGATGTTGGTGTAGATCGCTGCGTGGCCGGAATCAGCGGTCCGAACGATTGAGCCCTTGCCGTGGGCCGGACCCCAGTTCTCCCAATCCTGGCGGTTCCAGCTCTGCGTGGTACCGCTCCGCGCCAGCCCCTTGGGCCCGTCGGTCTGGTTCTTGGCACCCCACAGCTTCTCACCACCGATGGTCACCTGTTCGCCGATCTGGGCGTTCGCGTCGGCCATCAAAGTGACCCGCGACGGGGACGTCCGAACGCCGGTGTCGCGCTCGTTGAGCGGCCCGACCACCGAGTTGATGCTGTCCCAGGTGACGCTTCCGACGGGGCGCGAGGTCTTCATGTCGGTGAAGGCCATGTGCCACGACTGGGCGTAGTTGGTGTTGTAGCCGAGGTCGAAGTATCGCTTCACGTCGTCGGGCGTGTAGCGATGAATCCCGATCGGGTCGGCCCAGGCCTTGCTGGCCTGCCCCGGGCTGGACGGGCACAGGAACTTGCCCGGGATGAGCAAGCCCGATTTGATGTAGTTCGCCACCCACGATCGCTCGTGCATCGGCCCCCACGCCATGCCGACGCGGTTCTCAAACGGGCCGGACGAATAGAAGCCCCTTGACTCGTTCGCGTACGCGGTGGCCGCTACCGCGATCTGACGCAGGTTGCTCGCGCACTTCACTCGCCGCGCCGTCTCGCGCGCTGATGCGAGCGAGGGCAGAAGGAGGCCGATCAGGATCGCGATCACTGCAATGACCACCAACAGCTCGATCAGTGTAAATCCCGGCATCGAAGGCTTTGGGGATTGTCTTGGCAGCGAGAAGGCTCGACGGTTCGTCACGCGGAACTCCAAAGCACGATCGCAACCCGACACGCCCACCCCTGCGGACACGATGACCGCCGAGGTGTCCAAACAAACCGTCGGAAGAAACCCCGAGCGACGCGGTAGCGCCGCCCGGGGGGAGGTGTCGATCATCAATCAGGCCCGACGACGGCGACCGGCGATCAAGGCCGCGCCGACAAGCAGCGAGACGCTGGCGGGGGTCGGGATCACGAACTCGTGGATCTGACGAGCGGTCTCGTCGCCGACCCAGATGCGGTTGGTGGCTTCATCCACGGCGATGGCCTCGATCTCGCTGGTGAGGCCCAGGCCGGCGAGGTTGAAGCCCTGCTCGCCGCCGATCAGGTTGCCGTTGAGGTCGTAGACCGCGAGGCGGTTCACGCCGGCGGCGCCGGTGCCATCCTTCTGGGCGACGAGCAGCGCCTGCGAGGTGCTGATCGCGACGCCCGTGATCAGTTGAGCGAACGCCGCGGAGATGGTGGTCATGCCCTTGGCGCCGCCGCTGGCGAGCGCGAACTGCGACGAGATGCTCAGATCGTTCTTGTTGAGCTTGTAGACGATGTTGCCGGCGCCGTCGCCGCTGATGCCAAAGAACGAGTCCGCGGCGGACGAGAAGGTGATGTCATCGATGTTCAGGAACGTCGACGGCGGGTTGCCGATGATGTCACCGACGAGGTTGCCCGAGCCACCGAGATCGATGACACCCGCGCGACGCCGGCCAGCGCCCTCGACGCTGACGATCTTGGGACCGCCCGAGGTGAACGAGCCGTAGCCCGAGCCCGAGGTGTTGACGGTCATGCCTTCGGGACCCCACTTGCGGGCGGTGGTGTTGTCGAGCGCGTCGCCCATCGCGATCGAGGTCGGGCTGACGCTGACGTTGCCGAGGTTGTACGCCGCCAGATTGCCGTTGGTCTCGCCCGTGTCCCGGTCGCCGCCGACGTAGAGCACGCCGTTGTAGAAGACCATCGACTCGGGCTGCAACTGCAGGCCCGTGCCCAGGTCGGATCCGACGCTGAACGACTTCACCGAGTAGGAACTTCCCCAGAGCGACACGTTCTGGGTCGTCACCAAGGAACCAGCCGACGCGACGGAGGCGATTCCGGCGAGCGCGGCAACTGCGAGTACACGAGTCTGCATGGCTTCTCTCTCCTCTTGCAAACAAACACAAAACCGAGCGGAACGACAAGTCCCGTTTTCGTGAAGGCCATGCTATTAACAGGCGCGGTCTTGATGTATTTGCAATGCGATAACTTCTGATGAAGGTGATCGCGCAACTCAATTGCGGACAAACATGTCAAACCTTCACAATCGACACAACGCACCCTTCACTCCGATTCTTCACAGTGTGTGAAGAAACAGAGCGATCATCGTCGGAGCTCCGCTGCTGGCCTGCGCAGGTGCGTCCGTTGTCGTACAAAACCAACTTTATCGATGGCTCAGCGCCCGTGAGGATTGGCAACCCACGCGCCGCGCTCCGGACGGCGACCGCACCCTCTTCCCGTGGTTTTCTTGGGCTCCCGTCCTTCAACTGCCTCGCACGCCGGGTTCGCTCTTGAGTAACCGCGCCGAGATTGCCGAGCGCGAACCGCCCCGACACTTCACGGCCGATTCTGATCGGTTCAATTGGCACCAGCGCGCTGGCTTGCCCGTCGTCGCGTTGGGTAGCGTCGGCCACGCCCCCACGATCGCCGTGATCGCAACGAGGTCTGGGTCCTCGGGCACGTCGTCAGGAGGGTTGTCCGCGGGGTCTCTGTCACCGGTACGCCGCAATTTGCGCCAATGGAGCCGCCAGCGTTTCCGAAAAGCTTGCTTTGTCGCGCGGAGTCACGATCGCACGGAGGTTTAGTCCCCCACCACCCCGACTCGTTTTCTGCTCTCTCTCGAAAGCCGCCCCGTGCGATTCGGCGGCACTATTCTCGACACGGTGCCAACCCACAATCAACCGCACTCTTCATCGCACGCCCGGACTCTGCCGGCACTGCTCGCTCGCGCGCTCCAAGCGCGGGCGCCTCTCATTGTTCGGAAGGTGACACAGGCCATCCGCGTCTTCTCCGGGAGCGCTGACGGGCTGGATGGCGTGTTCGTCGACGTGTACGGCCCGGGCGCGGTGCTGATCGTCTACGAGGGTGTCGCGGGCCGCTTCTTTGAAGCGGGGGGCGATGCGGCGGGCGAAGCGAAATCCATTCTGGAGGCGCTTGCACCTCAAGGTGTGAAGGCGGTGTATCTCAAGCCCTTCGCCAAGGACCGCTCCAAGATGGGCGGCGAACTGCCGCCGGTGGTCACCGATCCCACACCCGCCGCGGGAGAATCGCTGCCCGAAGCGATCCTGATCCGCGAGCATGGCTGGAACCTGGAGATCCGTTTGTACGACGGCCTCTCGACCGGGTTGTTTCTCGACCAGCGTGAGAACCGCCGCTTTGTGGCCGACTGGGTGAAGGACCGGGCGCGCGTTGCGGGCAAGCCCCCCACGGTTCTCAACACCTTCGCCTACACCTGCGCGTTCTCGGTTGCCGCAGCGACGGCGGGCGCGATCACGGCCAGCGTGGACGTTTCGGGCCGCTATCTCGACTGGGGCAAACGCAACTTTCAGCACAACAACCTCGACCCGGCCCTCCACCGCTTCGCGAAGATGGACACCTTCGAGTTCTTCGGCTATGCCAAACGCAAGGGCCTGACGTTCGATCTCATCATCCTCGACCCGCCGAGTTTCGCGTCGGGAAACAAGAAGAAGGGCATCCGGCCGTGGAGTTCGGTCGCGGATTACGCGCGGCTCGTGAACGAGGCGTCGGCGCTGCTGAACCCCAAGGGCGTGATCTTGGCCAGCACGAACACGCAGGAACTCTGCCGCCCGGGTCGCCTGGAACGCGAGATCGTGAAAGGGCTGGGGGGCAAGCCGCCCCGGTGGCAACGCCTGCCCGACATACCGCTCGATTTCGCGCGAGATTCCGAACGATTCGCGGCCCGAGCCTTTGCGTTCTAACGACGCCGCACGTCTTGGACGCCCGGCGGATGCCGACCTAGTGCACTACAGCCCTCGCGACGCGCCAGATCCGCGCGTTTCGCTGCAGAGCATGCTCCGGCGACCGCCCCTTGCCGACCAACCGCGGCGACCAGTCGTTGCAGCCGACGCCGGAACTTGGTAGAGTCCCAGTCGCGAGGCCCGGTGTGCGTTCTGGCACGCCGCGTCCCTGTCGAGCTCAACGGGAGCAACGTCACGACTCGACAGCCGGTGGGGGGAGGAGCTCGTCGCATGGATAACAACCGCTTCATACTCATCGCCGCCGTCGTCACCGGCATCACGGCGACTGGTCTTGCGTTCGCGTATCTCAAGAAAGCCACCGTCGCCGCCGCCCCAGCCCAAGTCGAAAGCTCGGTCGAAATCCTGGCGACGGCGCGGGACCTCCCCGGGAACACGCGGCTCGAGCCCGATACCGACGTGCAGGTGATCAAGGTGCCGGAGGAAACCTTCGCGCAGCTTGCCAAGTCCGCAGTGAAGCGGACGGAGCGGGCGAGTCTCCGCGGCCGCAAGATCGCCGGCCCGCTGCCCTCCGGAACGCCGCTCCTGTACTCACACCTCGCAGCCGTCACCGACCTCACCATCACGCCCGGCAGCCGGGCGATGACCATCCAGGTGTCGGAAGCCGGTGCGCTGGGTGGACTGGTCGTTCCTGGCGATCGCGTGGACATCGTCGTCTCGCGTCGCCTGAAGGACCAGACGGCCACCTCGGCCATACCGGCGCCGCAGATCGGGCCCAACGGCCAGATCAGCGCCGATTACATGCAGTCCATCGTCGGCGCAGCCATCAACAAGGGCATGGCCGGGTCCGGGGGCGGCGAATGGGATGCCACCATCGTGCTCGCCAATGTCAAGGTCCTCGCCGTCGGCACCAGCCTCCAGAAGAGCCGCACCGAAATGCTCTTCGGACAATCGACCGACACCAGCACCGGGCGCTACGGCGGCGGCACCGTCACCGTTGAAGTGACCCTCGACGAAGCTCTGCAGCTCATCAAGTCCACCGCCGGCAACAACCCGGTGACGCTGCTCCTGAGAACCGAACGAACGGAAGGCAACTGACGAGCGGGCACGTTCCTCGCTGATCGGTCCCGTGTCCCGCTGCCCCACTTCCCGCCAGGAGCCCGCCTCGTGCGTGTGATCGTCCAGGACACTTTGAAGAACAGCCAGTGGGTCGGCTACGACGGCGTGGCGGGGTTCTCCATCGGTCGCGACAAGGAGTGCGCGGTTTGTCTGCCCTCGCAGTTCGTCAGCCGCAAGCACCTGTCGGTCGAGCGTGCCGCGGGCGGATGGCGTCTGAAGGTTCACGAGACGGCGTTGCCGATCACGTGCAATGAAGTCGAGGTCAAGGCCGGCGACGCGATCGACCTCAAGCAGGTCAACCAGCTCCGCTTGCCGGGCTTTGTGATCAACATCCTGTGCGACGAGGACGTCGTCGACGCTTCTGCACAGGAAATCGACGACATCAACGAATTGCAGCGCGATCTGCACACGCAGTTGCTCCGCCGGCTCGACCTCCGCCGCCAGAGTCAGGCCTCCATGCAGGCCAGTGGCGAAACGCTCGAACAGATCAACCACATCGTCGACGAGCTCCTGCACCACGAGTTCAAGGCACGCATCTACGGCTCGGGCACCACCAAGCGGCGCCTACTTGAAACCATCTACGAAACACGCATCTTCCAACTCGTCGCCCAGGACCACCGCGAGACCCTGACGCAAAACGTCGCCAGCCCGGGGATGATCACCGCGCTCGAGGATGAGGCGCACGGGTCGGTCATGCGTCTGGCCCGCAAGCTTGAGCTGGGCCTCAGCGCCGAATCGAGCGAAGACGACGTCCGAAAGGTCAACGAAAACCTTCGAGCGGCTCTGCAGCCGATCGTGGAGTCGATGCCCGACAACGTGCTGTTCTACATGATCGCAAGGTTCCTGAAAAAGGTTCTGTGCGACATGATCTTCGGCCTGGGCCCGCTTCAGGACCTGCTCGACGCCCCCAGCGTCAGCGAGATCATGGTGGTCAGCCCGTCGCTCGTCTACGTCGAGCGCGCCGGTCGCGTCAGCCGCTCCAACCGCACGTTCCTGGGCGACGAGGCCCTGATGTCGGTGATCGAGCGCATCGTCGCTCCGATGGGGCGGCGCATCGACCGCTCGACGCCGCTGGTGGACGCCCGTCTGAAGGACGGCTCACGCGTCAACGCGATCATCCCGCCGCTGGCGCTCAAGGGTCCGTGCCTCACGATCCGCCGCTTCCCGATGCGCCGGATCAACGCCGACGACCTCATCAAGTGGGGCTCGCTCACGGCCGCCGCCGCCACGCTGCTCTCGGGCGCGGTGAAAGCCCGGAAGAACCTCATCATCGCCGGCGGCACGGGCTCGGGCAAGACCACCCTGCTGAACGTGCTTTCCACGTTCATCCCCGGCGATGAACGCATCGTCACCATCGAGGATGCCGCGGAGCTGCAACTGGCCCAGGACCACGTTGTCAGCCTCGAGACCCGCCCCGCCAACGTCGAGGGCCAGGGCGCGTACACCATTCGCGACCTTGTCAAGAACGCGCTGCGCATGCGTCCCGACCGCATCATCGTCGGCGAGTGCCGCGGAGCCGAAGCGCTCGACATGCTGCAGGCTATGAACACCGGCCACAGCGGCTCGATGACCAGCGTCCACGCCAACAGCGCGCAGGACGTCTTCAGCCGCCTCGAGAACATGGTTCTCACCGCGGCCGACTTGCCTTTGCAGGCCGTGCGGGCCCAGATCGCTCAGGCTGTGGATGTCATCGTCTTTCAGCAGCGCCTCAAGAACGGCAAACGCATGGTGACGCAGGTGACCGAGGTCCTGGGCCTCAACCCCAAGACCGGCGAGCCCGAAACGCGCGACATCATGAACGCCGACGCCCACGATTCGCAACCCAAGCTCCGCGCCACCGGCTCCATGCCCGGGTTCATGGGCGAACTCGTTGACCAAGGACTGATCGATCTTGATCAGTGGTTCAGCCGGGCCACCGAATGAACGACACCGCCGTCATCGTCATCGCCCTGCTCTTTGGCGTCTCGCTGTGCTTGCTCATCGTGGCGCTGCGGACCACGATCCTGTCGCGCTACTACGCCGACGTCGCCTGGGCCGAGGCCGCGGCGTACCGCGTCTCGCCCGAGCGCTATGACGCACGCCGCAAGATCGCACTCTTCTACATCGGCCTCGCCGTCGTGCTGGCGCTCAACGTGCTCTTCTTCCCTGCCCCGCTCGTGGGCGCGTTCTTCGTCGTGGTGCTCTTCTTCGTCCCCCGCTATTACGTCGAAAGCGCCTGGCGCAAGCGCCGGGCCTTGATCGACTCCCAGCTGCCGCAGGCCGTCCAGCAGATGGCATCCTCGGTCGCCTCGGGGATGACGCTGCCCCAGGCCCTCGAGCGTCTCGCCGACCGGGCTGACATGCCCATCCGCACCGAATTCCGCATCATGAATAACCAGTGGCGAGCCGGCTCCGACCTGCCTTCCACCATCGAGGAGGCCAAGCGCCGCCTCGCGCTCCCCAACTTCAACCTCTTCGCTTCCGCCCTGCTCGTCAATCAGAAGATGGGCGGCAACGTGGTTGAGACGCTCGAGTCACTCGCCCGCTCGCTCGAGTCCATCGACCGCATGCGTCGCGAAGTCTTCGCCGCCACCAGCGAGGGCCGCATGAACATCAAGGTCCTGGTTCTCGCTCCGTTCATCATGCTGGGTCTGTCGTACATCATCGTGCCCGACGGCGTGAAGCTGATGTTCACGACCAACGAGGGCTGGATCGCCGTGGGACTCGCCGCCACTCTCACCGCGCTCGGCGCCCTCTGGGGCTGGAAGATCGTCAACGCCGATGTTTGAACTCGCGTTCCAAACCCTGCTCACGCCGCAGCAGTTCACCCTGCTTGCGAGTTGCCTCATGGTCGGACTCGCGGTCGCTCTTGGCGTCGCGGGTTTGCTGGGCACCTTCCGCAAGAGCGGGCCGACCGATGTCTCTCTGGACCTCTCCGCCGAGCTTCGCCGCGAGTTCAATCGCATCCTCGTCACCCGAGGCGTCAAGTCCGAGGCAGGCGGGCTGCTCGGCCTTGCCACCAAGTTCATGCCCTTGGTATTGCCCATCTCGCGCCGCCTGCCGCTGCAGGGCATCCGCCGGAACTTCGCCGAGCAGTACGCCCGCGCCGGCTGGCCGGGCGGGCTCGACGACGAGGAACTCTTCGCGATTGCCGTCGTGCTGTCGTGCATCTTCGGCCTCGCCTTCGGCGCGTTCGGCTCGCTGTTGCAGGGCGTGCCGGGGTTCATCGTCGCGGGGCTTGTCGGCGTCGCGGTCGGCCCGATGCTCGTGAGCGCGTCGCTCTCGGGCCGCGTCCGTGACCGCGACAAGGCCATCACCCGCACCATCCCGTTCGTGCTCGATCTGCTCGTCCTCACGATGCGTGCCGGCGCTTCGCTGCAGATCGCGATGCGTCAGGTCTGCGAGGACTACCGGGGCCACCCCATCGGCGCGGAGTTCGCCGCCACCCTGGCCGATATCGAGCGCGGCTCGACGGCCCGACAGGCCTTCGTCAACTTTTCCCACCGCGCTCCGGTGCCGATCGTCAAGTACCTCGTCGATGAGATCGTGCAGTCCGACGAACTCGGCCGCCCCATCGCCGTCACTCTTGAACGCCTTGCGGATCAGACCCGCGTCCGCCGCGTGCAGGACGCGACCGCGACCGCCGGCACCGCCAAGGTCGCGGTGCTCGCCCCCGGAGTCCTGATCCTCTTCGCAGTGCTGATCGTCCTGCTTGCCCCCTTCGGCCTCAAGATTCTCTTCGCCAACGAGGGACCGAACTTGTAGGTTCGGCTCTCACCCCCGCCCCGACACTGCACCCCTCAACCCTACTTATCTCTATGGAGTTTCTCGTCGAAATCGTCACGGGCGCCGACACCGGCAAGGCCATAAAGGTCGGCGAGCGGCCCCTGCTCATCGGCCGCGCCGATACCGCGGCCATCCGCCTCACCGACGAGACCGTCTCGTGGGAGCACGCGACAGTTCGCGTCTCCGACGGCAAGCTCATCATCGAGAATCTCTCCGCTCTGGGCACCAAGCTCCGCGGCCAAAAGCTCTCCGGCCCCACCCGCCTCGCCATCGACGACGAGGTTGAACTCTCGCCCCAGTGCCGCCTCAAAGTCTCGCCCCTGGAGGCCGCCACCGGCTCGCTCTCGCCGCTCACGATCCTGCTCATCGCGCTCGTCATTTTCCTCGGCGGCGGTGGCGTCGCGACGTTCATCGCCATCCAGAACCAGGGGCCGCCCCCCGTCGCCGCAACCGACGAGAATTGGGCCAACGCCGCCCGAGAGCTCGAGCAGCGTCTCGAGACCTGGGTCCGCGCCCGCAAGGCGCCGCAGAAGATGCTCGACGTCTTCCAGGACGCCATCCGTCTCGAGCGAGCCGGCGACACGAGGACCGCCGCCGTCCGCTGGCGCGCCCTCGCCACCGCGCTGCTCACCCAGCCGATGCCCGACGCCGTGGACGGCCGCCCCACGTTCGCCGAGAACTACAGCGGCACCGGCAACGCGCTCGCGGTGCTCATGGGCCTCCCCGGTGCGGGCTCGGTCGCCGAAGAACGCTGGGCGAGCGATCGCAGCTTCGCCGACGCACTCGTCCGCTTCGTCTACCGCCGCGCCGAACTGAACGAAGGCAGTTAGTCCACGATCCATACCGGCCGCGTTCAATCCGTCCACACGTTCTGATGCTCCCGTCTCCTTCCGCCTCTGCACCCACCTCCGTTCCGGAGTCCGATCGATGATCAAGAAACTCGGAAACTTCGACATCATCTCTCAGATCAACCACGGCGGTACATCAATCGTCTACGAGGCCAGGCAGAACCTGGGCATGGGAGTCACCCGACCCGCCGCCATCAAGATCCTTGAAGGCTGGCAGGTCAACTCCGAAGCGCAGATGGAGCAGCTGCGCAAGGAAGTGGGCCTCATGGTCCAGTTCTCCTCGTCGCCGCACATCGTGCAGGTGTGGGAATCGGGGTATGAAGACGGCCTTGGCGCCTGGGTCGCCATGGAGTACCTCGGCACGAGCCTGAAGGACTCCATCAACGCCTCAACCGCCGAACACGACGCCGTGCGTCAAGTTCTGTTCGACGTCCTCAACGGCCTGGTGACCATCGAGACCCTCTCGCCCGACACCATCCACCGCGACATCAAGCCCAGCAACATTCTGCTCGGCATGTTCGGCGCGTGGAAGATCTCCGACTTCGGTCTCGCCAAGGTCGGCGCGGCCGACGACACACTCCGCGCACTCTCGGTGCAGTACACGGCCCCGGAGCTGCTCGATGCCCAACGCGGCTCGATCGGCCCCTGGACCGACCTGTACGCCCTGGGCATGACCATCTACCACTTCGCCCTCGGCGACAAGCTCTTCCGAGATCAGTTCCCCGCGATCTACACCGACCAGGCCACCAAAGCCTCGGACGAACGCCCGAAGTGGATGTTCTGGCACACCTCGCAGCAGACGCTCAAGCCCCTCGCCGAACTGCTGCCTGGATTCCCCAAGGACCTGTCCGACCTGGTGGCCGCAATGACGAACAAGGACCCTGCCAAGCGTCCCCGCTCGGCCGCCGCTGCCATCGGTCTGCTCAGCTCCAACAGCACCGAGGAAGGCATCGTCAACCTCGATGCCGCCCGCAAGCGCCTCGAAGCCGCCAAACCGGCGCCCAAGCCCACGATCTCCAAACCCGTGCTGATCGCGCTGGCCGCGATGATCGGTCTCCTCGCCTTCGGCGGCGTCGTGGCCTTCGTGCTCAGCAGCATCCGTCCGCCGGTCTCCGTGGCACTCGCCAACGAAGGCTCCTACTCCACCGGCGCCGAGAGCGTAACGGTCACCGGCAAACTCGCCGATCTTCCGCCCAACGCAACCGGCATGCTCGCGCTCAAGAACGGCGACGAGTACCCCATCCGCATCACCGACACCGGCGACTTCTCCGCCGACGTCCGCCTCACCCGCGTCGGCAAATTGACCGGCGAGATCATCATCCGCGACGCGAGCCGAAACCCCGTGCAGGTCGTCGGCTCCACCAGCGTCGCACTCGAACGCATCCCGCCCAACGATGTCGATGTCGTCGTCAACCTTTCACCGTTGATCGAAGGTGCAACCGTCAGCTTCGTTCCCGCCGGCAAAGGCGACGCCCAGTCGCAGACCACCGGCGAACAGGGCCAGGCGAAAGTCAAGCTCCCCCGCGGCAAGTTCGCCCTCGCCGTCGAGCACCCGCGCTTCGCCACCTTCAAGCTCGACACCGAGACCGGCGACGATCTCAGTAAGTCGATCCGCGTTCCCATGAGGGCCAAGAGCGCACAGGAGATCGACGCCCGCCGCCAGTCTCTGCTCGCGCAGGTTCAGACCACTGCACTGCTCGCGGCTCAGGGCGATCCCGAAGCGATCAAGCGTCTCGCCGAGATCCAGAAGGAACTCGCGATGCTCGACCCTGATTCCAAGAAGCGTGACCCGATGGGCAACATCATGAATCTGATCGGCACCAAGGGCGTCGCCGAGGCCGATCGCGACCGCCTGCAACAGGCGCTCGCCGATCTGGCAACCGGCGGCACCGGCGCCGCGTTGCTCGCCAGCCAGCCGTCGTCTTCAAAGCCGGGCGACTCCGGCGCTGTGATCCGCCCCGTCTCCGGCAGCAGCAATGCCGACCTCGCCGCCGCTCAGGCCAACACCGCGCTGGCCAACCGCCGCGTCGAACTACTCAACGAAATGGAAAGCCTGCAGGCCAAGGCCGCTGCCGGCGACCCCTACGCCCAGCAACGCCTCAAGGACATCGCCAAGGAACTGGCCGACATCGAGGCACGCACGACCGGGCCCAAGTCCGCCGCCGATCTCCGCCGCGCCGCACTCATCAAGGAGTATCAGGATGTCGCCGAGCGGGCCGCCAAGGGCGACCCCGAGGCGATCAAGCGTCTCGCCGAGATCCAGAAGGAACTCTCGATGTCGGCCAATGAGGCGCTCAATAACGCCCGCGACCGTGAGCGCGCCGTCTCCAGCGCGATCGCCGCAATGGCCGGCGTCGACCCGATGGCCATTCTGAAGATGACCATCCCCGAATTGCGCTCGTTCCTGTCACGCCAGGCGCCGCTCGACACGCTGACCATGCAGGACATGCCCGAGATCAACCGCGTCCGCATCAGCGGCCCGGTGCTCTCGTCCCGCGAACTGCAGCACCTGATCTTGCGCCTGACCCCCGCGAACGACCGCATCGTCCCCGAGGTCGGCGTCGATCCGCTCGCGGTGTGCCGCCGCATCGAGAAGGCCCTCGAGGGCGCTGGCGCAACCAACCCACGGGCCCGCGCGGCGATCACGCCGATCGACGAGTTCGTCTACGTGCAGATCGACGCCACCGATCGATTCACCGTGCAGCAAGCCCGATCGATCGCGACCCGATTCGTGCTGAACCCGGACACGATCATCGTGCAGGATTTCTCCGAGCCCAAGCCCGCCGAGCGGTGAATGGGGGCGTGCGTGCAAGGCATGTGGCACTCCACCCAGAAAAGCGGGCAGGGGTAGTCGAGGCTTCGCGTTTGACGGGGAGGGAGTCTGAGCGCCCGGGCCTCCGCGGCGTCAGCGTACCCACATCCCCCGCACCTGCGTCCCCGGCGGTGAAGCGCCCGTCTCCCCGCTCGCGTGGAGACGGGATGGCGGCATCGCCAACTCACATCCCCTTCTCGAACTCTGCCGCAAGCGCCCGAGCCCGCGTGTCGGCGGGGTCCATCTCTGCCGCCGCGCGGAACGCCCGCGCCGCGCCGGCGCGATCGCCGATCTGGGCACGCAGCAGGCCAAGGGTCTTGGCCGGAGTCGGATCGGTCGTGGTGCGTGCCATGGCCTTCTCGAGGTTCACGATGGCCTGATCGATCTCGCCCATGTCCTTCTGGCACAGCGCCATCGCGACAAAGCCGTCTGGCTCGTTGGGTGCGGTAGCGATGAGCGTCGAAGCCGCCTGACGCTGCAGACGCACGTCGCCAAGCTGGCGACCGAGCTCGAAGAGCCGCTTCCACACCGCCGGGTCCGTGTCGCCGGTCTGGGCGAGCTTAAGGAGAATCTCTCTCGCCTCGACCGGACGGTCCATCTCGCTCAGGCACCGTGCCCGCAGCATCACCAGATCGCGCCGGTTCTGCATTTTGGGCATCGACAAGAGCCGCGACAGCGTCCGCTCGCCCTCGACGATCTGCCCCGCCGCCACCTGCGCCCGCGCCAGGTCGTCCAGCAGCGACGGGTCGTTGGGGCTCAGCGTCGCCGCATCCCGGAAGTGAGCCAATCCCGCTGCGGTGTTGCCCTGCATCATCTCGATGTGTCCGAGTGTCTGCAAGATTCCAGAGCTGCCTCGCACCTCTGGCGACGACGCGGTGATGACCGCCCTCGCATCCGCCATCTTGCCCTGCTCGATCAACAGTTCAGCCGCCGCGATCGGATACTGCGCGTTCGCGCGATCGAGTTCTCCGGCCTTCTTGTACGCCGCCAACGCATCGTCGTTGCGTCCCAGCCGCTCCAGCGCCATGCCCAGGTAGTAGTGCGCCTCGGCGTTCTCCGGATCGATCTTCGTCGCCGTCTCGAACGCCACCACACCCTCTTCGGCCCGCCCAAGCTCGCCAAGGATCCGACCACGGAGCATGTGCGCCGCAGGCGTTCCATTGTGCGACGCGATCGACTGATCGATCGACTGCAGCGCCCGCTTGGGATCGCCCGAGACGAACTCTTGCATCGCCAAGTCGTACCTCGACGCGGCCTTCATGCGGGCCTGGTTCTGCTCCGCAAGCTCCTTGCCCTCGGTCGTGTACTTGCCATGACCGGCGCACCCCGGCATGATCGCCACCACCAACCCCGTCACGAGCGCCGACACGAACACCGAGCACGCACCGTCGGAAAGCGCGCGGGACTGTTTTCGCAGTTTCATTTCTCTTCCTCTCTCGAACGCACGAGGCACAAACTTACCGCTTCGGATCGGCCGCGCGAGACGCCTCGGGTGCCGCCTCCGGAACCGCGACCGGAACCGCGACCGGCTCGGCCGATGCCGCCGCCGGCGCTTCGGTCTCTTGCTTCCGCGGCTGAGGCAACATCGGGTCCGCCGGCTTGGTCGCCCGACGCTTCTCGCCGGGGTAGAACAGCGACGGCGCGACCTTCGTCAATTCCGGGAAGGCCTTGTCGAGTTCGTCGTTCACCGCATCGTTCATCAGGTTGCGGCTCGGCCACCACATCTGCCCGCCCATCAGGTTCTCGCGGATGCGAATCGCGTCCGCCTGCGCCGGGTTCAGCTCCAGCGAACGACGCAGCCGCCAGAGCGCGTCGTCCACGCGACCTTCTCCCGCCAGGTGCAGGGCATCGACGTTCAGCTGCGCACTTTGGCGTTCGCGGCTCCAGGGCAAGAGGCCCAGCCGCGATCCCGCCCGAACCCGCTGCGAGTAGCCAACCGCCTTGGCGCCCTGCTCGTCCACCTGCTTGCTCGTCAGCACCGTGGGCTTGATCAGGAAGATGATCTCCGACCGGTTCACCGTGTTGTCGCGCCCGCGGAACGCCTCGCCGACAATCGGGATGTCACCAACCACCGGCACCTGCGATCGCGCGTTGGTAATGTCCTCACGGAACAGGCCGCCGAGGACCGCCGTTGAGCCGCCCGGCACCAGCACGTCGGCCGTCACCATCTGGATTTCTTCATCGGGGATCTGCTGCGCCCGCCCCTGGCTGTCGGTGATGTTGCGGAACGTCACCGCCGAGACCTTCGGCGACAGCCGCAGCCGCACCTGCCCGTCGGCCATGACGAACGGCCGCACGTCGAGCGTGATGCCGGTGTCGAGGAACTTGATCGTCTGCGTCACCGCAACCTGCGTCGCGGTCGTCTCGAGGTAGCCGACGCGCACGCCGACATTCACACGCGCCCGTTGGCGGTTCAGCGACAGCACCTTGGGGTTGCTCAGGAGCGACACATCGGTCACCTCGTCGAGCGCCCGGATGAACACGGCCACGTCGCCGGAGACGATGCCGCCCTTGATGTTGCCCTTGCCCGGTCCAGTGTTGCCCGGACTCACCGCGAGGAAGCTGCTGTTCCGCGGCGAGGTCGACGCCGTGCCACCAGACTGACCCGAGGGCGACGTGAATCCCAACGGATTGAACGCCGACGGGAACTTGAAGAAGTCCGTGAACTGGATGTCGTTGAGCATCGCGAAGTCCACGCCGAACGCGTTGGCCTCGGTCAGCTTCGTCTGTACGATCGTCGCCTCCAGCAGCACCTGGATGGGCTGCTCCTCGATCTCGGCCATCATCGCCTCGACCGCGGCCACGTTTTCCGGATAGTCGGTTACGACGATCGCGTTGGAAAGTGCAAACTTCTCGGTGTCCGGCGAGTAGACGCCGTCCGACGACGCGACGATTCCGCCGCTGCCGCTCTCACCGCCGCTCGATCCGCCATCGGAGCCTCCGCCCGAGCCGCCTTCCTTCGCCCCTCCCCCGTCGCTGGTCGCCTTCACCTTGCCGTTGGGCGACAGAGCGTCCATGGCAAACTCCGCCGCGTCCTCGGCGGTGATGTAGTTCAGCCGTATCACCTTCGACACCACGCCGCGGTCCGCCAGCGAAAGCCGATCGATGTCCGACTGCGGGTACACGTACAGCACGCCATCACGCTCGATGTATCCGAGTCCCTGTGGCTTCAGCAACGCGTTCAGCGCCGTCTCGAACGGCACCGCATAGATCGTCGCCGAGATCGGCGTGTCGATCGCCTTCGCCGACACAATGTTCCGACGCGACTGGATCGCCAGCTTCTGCAGAATGCTGACAAGGCTCGCGTTCTGCGCCACGATATCGACGAGGAAGTACGGCGAGACCCGCACCTCCGAGAAGACCTCGCCGGGCTGCGCTGCGTTCTTCTCGCCGCTCGCCGCCGGCTGGTCGGCCGCCGGCTCCGGCGCCACAATCGTGTTCGGCACCGAGATCGTCGCCTTGTCGGTCGTGATCGTCGTCGACGCCGGCGCCGTGGGCGATGCTGGCTGCGCCAACGCCGTCGCCACCGATCCCGCGGCGAGCACCAGCGCCCACGCGCCCGCGGCTCGGCTGCTGAACACACCACTCAACGACGCCCCGCTCGGATTGCTGCGCATGGTCCGACACTAACCGAAATCACCCCGCTCCGCAAACCGGCGCTTGCCGATCCCGCGCCGTTCTGATAGCTTCACGCCAATGTCCGACTCCGCCGCCCACAACGGCAGCACCGCTGTCGCAAACGCCTCGAGCACACCAGCACCCGCCAAGGCACAAAGCGGCGTACAACGGGCATACCAAGCCGGCACCGCTTTTTTCCTCGCTCCGATCGTCCACCTGCTCAACGACGAATCGGTCTCCGAGATCATGATCAACGGCCCCGACGCCGTCTACGTCGAACGCGGCGGCAAGGTCGAGAAGACCACAGCCCGCTTCGAGAACGAGCGTGCCCTCATGGCCGCCGCCAACAACATCGCCCAGTTCGTCGGCAGAAACGTCAGCGAGCAGGACCCGATCCTCGACGGCCGCCTGCCCGACGGCTCGCGTATCTGCATCGTCCTGCCCCCCATCGCCGCGGCCGGCACCTCGATCAACATCCGCCGCTTCTCCCGCAAGGCCGTCAACCCGCAGTTTTTGCTCGACCGGCAGGCCATCACCCCCGAGGGCCTTGAGTTCCTGCTCCTCTGCGTCGCCGCCACCCAGAACATCATCGTCTCCGGCGGCACCGGCTCGGGCAAGACCACCCTGCTCAACATCCTCTCCACCGAGTTCGACAACTCCGAACGCATCGTCGTCATCGAAGACACACGCGAACTCCAGGTGCAGAAAGAACATGTGGTCCAGATGGAGGCCCGCCCCGCCGACATCTACGGCCGTGGCCAGGTCACCATTCGCGACCTGTTCGCATCCGCCTTGCGCATGCGTCCCGATCGCATCGTCGTCGGCGAAGTCCGCCGCGGCGAGGCCCTCGACATGCTCCAGGCCATGTCCTCCGGCCACCGCGGCTCGCTCAGCACCCTGCACGCCGACACCCCCGGTCAGGCCTGCAGCCGCCTCGAGACCATGTGCATGCTCGCCGACTCGGGACTTCCCCTGCAGGCGCTGCGTCGCCAGGTCGCCACCGCCGTCGACATCGTGGTCCAGGCCGCCCGCCTCCACAGCGGCCGCCGCTTGATTACCCACATCTCCGAAATCGGCTTTGACGACGCCGCCGGAACGTACTCCGTGCGCGACATCTTCAACCTCGACACCAAGTCCGCCACCCCGATCCTCAAGTGGACAGGTGTTCGCCCCAAGCTGGCCTCGGAACTGGAGTGGATGGGCCTCACCCCCAAGGTGAAGTTGACGAAATCCATCTTTTCTGGTAGTGTCTCGTGAGGGAAGGTGAACGCAACGTGCGCTTTCGATGGAAGAGATTCCACGCCTCCGAAGGCGGCCAGACGGCCGTCGAGTACGCCCTCCTGCTCTGCCTCTGCCTCATTTTGGTGATGACCCACAACCTCATCATCCAGCTCATCACCGACTACTTCTACCGCATCAGCGGCATCATCAGCTCCCCGTTTCCGTAACCGCGTTCCCCACCGCCGCAATCGTCAAGGACGCCCGCACCAATCGCCGAATCTGCTCCGATCACAGTTGATTCACCCAGGCACCACGCTCGGCACCCGTTCACCGGATGCCGAGCCGACCGAGAGGAAAGGACCACCATGGCCCGCAACAGCATCGCCCGCCGCATTTCCGCCCTGCACCGCAACGAGGAAGGCCCCAACACCGTTGAGTGGGTTCTGCTCGTCATCGTCGGCCTGATTGTGCTCGTCGGCATCTACTTCATCGCCCAGTGGGCGCTGGGCGGCCTCAAGAGCAAGTCCGACAAGGTGAACACCGAAGTCACCAACACCAATCCGCAGAAGCCCTCGGCGATGCCCTGAATCGCCCGCGCGGATGTTGCCATGAGCGAACAAGCCTCGCCCGCCCGGGATGAGATCTCCATCGACTCGGGCTCGGCGGGGCTTTCTCCTGCGCCGGCAACGCTTGCAATTCTCGACGCCACGGCGGCCACGCCGACAGACGCTCCCATCCCCGCGCCCGACCAGCCCCAAGGCCTCGCCTGGTGGTCGATCGACAAATGGATCGCTGCCATTTGCATCAGTGCCGCCATCGCCAGCGTTTGGCAGATCGGCCTTGGTCGCAGCGACCGTGGGTTCTTCCTGACCGCCTTCGCCTCTCTGCTGCTGTTCTGCGCTGCCTGGGTCGACGCCGCGTGCCGTCGCATTCCGAATCGCCTCACATACCCCGGGATCCTCCTAGCACTTTTCTTCAACCTCGCCCTCCCGTCGCTCCTGTTCGCCCTCGACCAGACGGTTCCGCTCCTGTGGCTCGGCGCCTCATCTCCTGGAGACGCCATGGCGGGGTTCGCGGTCTGTGCCGTGCTTGGCATCGGCTCGTTCATCGCCGGAGGCCTCGGCGGCGGCGACGCCAAGGTCCTCGCCATGACCGGCGCCCTGCTCGGCCTCTCCCAATCGCTGCCGGTGATGTTCAACGCCATCCTGTTCGCCGCCGCCATCGGGCTGGTGAACCTGCTGCTCGGCGGCGCACTGGTCGCGACCATGCAGCGGCTCGCGTTCTCGACGCTCAAGACCGCCTGGCCCTCCTTCGCCAGCATCACGCCCCCCAAGTTCCGCCGCAGTGAGGCCCCCTTCGCGGTCTCGATCCTGCTCGGCTTTCTGCTCGCGCAGGTCTATGCGCCGATGGATTTCCTTGTACACTGGATCCGTTCGTTCTCGCAGTGATTCGCCCGCCTCGGTGGCACACGAGCTCTGACCAGACGCCGAGGCTGACGAGTCCGCAAGGAAGCCTCGGATCGATCGCAGCCTGCGCACCGGAAGCAGCATTGGAATCGTGATCGCAAGTTCCATCCCATCCGAGGCTTCGTCGAAGACTCCTCAGCCTCGGCGTCTTCCAACGACCGCAACGTTCAAGTAAGCACACCCCGATGATCCCGCGTCGCGCGACAACCCTGGCCTTCGACGCGATCCTCGTGATCGCCGGGGTCGCCTGTTGCTACGCCTTTGCCTTCGCCGCTCCGCTCGGAGCACGCCTCGGGCACGACACTCCCGACGACGCGATCAGCATCGGGCTCCTGGCCCTCAGCGTCGGCGCCTGCTGCTTCGCGATCGAATCGGTACGCCTCATGCTCCGCATCCGCACCCGCTCGATCGCGCTGTGGAAGAGCCGTCACCACGAAGGCGGGTCGATCATCGTCGAATTCGCGCTCGCCTTCCCGCTCCTGCTCTGGCTGATGTCAATGGTCTTCCAGATGGCGCTCTTCGCCAACGCCTCGCTCATCGTCAAGTACGCCGCCTTCGCCGCGACGCGGGCCGCCGCCGTCAGCACCGAGCGTCAGTGGGGCGTCGCACCGATCGAGAGCATCTCCAGCCAGGGCGACACCGACGCCCGCAGCGCCGCGCAGCTCATCCTCGCCACAATCTCGCCTTGGAACGGGTCCGGCGGCGACCAGGACGCCCGCGCGATCTTCGAAACCGTGGGTCGCCAATCTTCGGTGTACGTCAACTCGGCCTATCCGCGCCGCATGAACTACGCCAAGGCCAACACCACCTTCACCTTCGACGTCAAACAGCCTCCCGTCAACCCGCTCGCGTCCGCGCTGGCCTCGATCGTCCTGCCGCCACAGTTCACCAACCTCATGGTCAACCCCATCGGCAACCGCGAGATCTACGTCAAGATCGACTACAAGCTCTACCTCGTCATCCCCGGCATCGACCTCCTGCCCGGCATGCCGGTCGTCTCCGTCCAAGCCCGCAACGCACCCGCCCGCGCCCTCGTCGTCTCCGCCGCTCACCAGCTCCCCACCACCGGCCCGCGTGAGGCCCATCCGCTGCAGGGCATCTGGGTCGGCTGGTTCTTCACCGCTCTCTCGCCCGCCGAAGCCAACTGATCGCTTTCGCCCACGCGATTTCCTATGGGATGGATCACCAACATCATCGATCGCTTCCAGCCGCCGCTGCGTCGCTTCCGCGACGAAGAGGACGCACGTCCTTCCGTGGCCGCGCTCATCCGCCACGCCGGCACCACGCTGCCTTCCCGCGTCGTCGCCCCCATCCATCGCAACGACCGCGGCGTGGTCTCGATCTTCTTCCTCTTGATGTTCTTCACGTTCTTCAACGCCACCGCGCTGGTCTACAACACCGGCCAGACGCTGGGGCCCAAGCTCAAGGCCCAGGCCGCCGCCGACGTCGCCGCGTACAACAGCTCGGTCATCATGAGCCGCGCGATTAATCTGACCGCGCAGACCAACTACGCAGCCGTCCGCAACGCGTCTGCCTTCTCGTGCGCCATCGCCACCGTCGCCGTGTACGTCGGCGTACCCATCAACTGGCTGCTGTACATCAAGCGGCAGTTTGATGCCGGAGTCGCGGCAGCGGGCGGGGTCCCGATCGTGTCGCAGGCGGTTGGAGCAGCGTTTGCCGCCGCGGCGGTCATCTACATCATCGCGGTCGAGCTCCCGCCCTACATCGAGTTCATCACCGCCACCGCGCCGTCGCTCGTGGACGCCTTCGACACCTTCGGTCGACCCGGCGACCTCGCCGACTTCCAGAAAGGCCTCATCGCCGCCATACCGCAGATGATCGAGGATCAACGCAAGATCACCGAGGAAGCCTTCGGCCCCGGCATGAGCATTCGCCTCAGCCAGCCCATCTCCAGCGGCGATTCCGGCGTCGCGGTCGATGACGCGACCGGCGGGAACACCGGCCTGATCTCAGCCCCGCTCCAGACTGGCAACCTTCTCTCCGCCGCTCCGTGGTTCAACCTCCGCTTCCTCCTCGTCGATACCGGCTGGCCTCGGAGCCAGACGCTGCGCTCCATCGTCGAGGGCAAGGCGGTCACATGCTGGTGGGTCGGCGGCGTACCCACCATCGAGGCTTTGTCGCTCTTCTACGGCCCGCAGCTTCATGTCCTCACGACCCAGTGGGGACCGCTCGAGTTCGCCGCCGACAACGACGACGACCGCAAGGCCTTCTCCGTCGTCGCCACCGCCACCGAAGAGAACGAGTCCAAGCGGCAGCTCTTCCTCAACTACTGGTTCAAGTACGGCATCAACAACGCCCGCGAAACCGTCGCCTACGCCCAGGCCGAAACCTACCTCGGCATCGATTCCTCGATCTCCTCCGCCGCGTACAGCCCGCCCATCCCCTGGCGCGCCTGGACGCCCCCCGGCGCCAACTGGGCCGGCCGCCTCACCCGCGCCAACCACTTCGGCGACGCGTTCAGCGAAGACTCGACGATGCGCGACCAGTACAAAGACACCATCCTCCAGCAAGGCGACGTCAGTGGACGCATACCCAAACTCATCAAGCACTAGACCGCCGCTGCAGCGCGATGCCGCCGCGCCTCCTCTCCCCGCGTGCGGGGAGAGGACCGCTTCGCCATCGGCGAAGCAGGTGAGGGGATTGCGGGTGCCTGGTGGCACTGATGTCCGTACACCCAAAGCCCCTCCCCGGTCTCGCTCCGATCGACCATCCCTCCCCGCTGCGCGGGGCGGGGAGGCGCGGACTTGGCTCTACGCCCGCCGCCGCGGGACTGTCATGGTCGAAATGGCGCTGATCATGTTCCTGATCATCGTCTTCATGTTCTTGCCGCTGGCGATCAATCAGCTCTTCATCGCCGACTTCAAGGCCCGCACCGACGCGTACCGCAACGCCTTTGAGTACGTCGGCGCCGGCGTCAATCAGAACTCGATCGACAAAGTCCCGGTCTACGCCATGCGTGGCCTCAACTACCTCCGCGCCAACAAGGTCTCTTCGAAGACCTACGAGATCAAAGACGCCGCCGAACTGCCCGACCTGGACCCCGAGCCTGCCGACGATCTGGCCGACTGGAAGGACACGTTCTCTGACCTGAACTACCAGCACATCGGGCTGGGCAGCCGCGACGTCGAGTACTACGCCCCGCCCTTTTTCCGCGGCGCGTTGCACTTTGATCGCACCGTCCACGTCATCCGGGGGCCGTGGGCCCTCAGCGGCATCCCTGTCGGCCACATGGGCACCCAGGATTTCCGCGAGGGCAGCACCATCCGCGAGTGGGGCAAGTCGGTCCACGAAGAGACCCTCACCGACGACCTCATCGAGGCGTTCAAAATGAAGCCGCTCAGCGATCTTTACGGAAGCTGAGCCCAGGCCGCGCCCGAAAGCCCATTGAAAGGCGCTTTCATGCCTGTTACATGGACGTTGTGGAACGACGCATGCCCCGCGGCACACGCTGCCCACGAGGCGTGCAGGTCCGCATTACATCGGTAGTTTGCCCTATTTTCCGGGCCCTTTCGATCGATTGGTGGACAATCAATCGATCATGTGGACAACTCAAAATTTATAAGATTCTGTTTCAAGTGCGCTTGACGGACCCCCCGTTTCTGATACATTGAAACTGTTCCAACTGTTCCAACTGTTCCAACGGAACGGGTCAGACCATGAGCAACGTCCGAACCATCGCGAGCAGAGCCGGCGTGTCCATCGCCACTGTGTCGCGTTCGCTCAACAACCACCCCAACGTCGACCCCGCTACCCGTCAGCGCGTCTTTGAGGCCGCCGCCAGCGTCGGGTACAGCAAGGCCAACAGCGTTCGCCACGGCGTTTCCACCGTCATCGCCCTCGCCTATCCCGGCGACGTCGTCCGGGCCGACTACGGCGGGTTCGAGTCTGCCATGCTCGCCGGCATCCTCCGGGGCGTCAACGAGCACCGCTTTGATGTCTGCGTCCTCTCCCTGCGTCGCGACCTCGCCCCCGGCGAGTCCTACGCCCGGCTGCTCGACCGCAAGAAGATCGCCGGCGTCATCCTTCGCGTCTTTGAGGACAATCGCGAGATCGCCGAGCAGCTCGCCGGAACCGGCCTGCCCAACATCGTGGTTGCCGATCGCTACGACGCCGCGGACGTGAACTACATCTGCTGCGAGTCCCGCGTGGACTCTCGGCGTGCGGTGCAGCACCTGATCGACTTGGGCCACCGGCGCATCGCTCTGGGCGTGCACGCCGTCCGCGACACCGACCACATGGACCGCCGCAACGGCTACGAGGATGCGTTCCGCGAGAACGGCTTGCCCCTCGATCCGACGCTCATGCACGAGATCGTCGCCAGCCCCGAGGGCGGCGCCGGCCTGATCACGCGGCTCATGAGCTCGAGCGAGCCCCCCACCGCGATCTACTTCACCGACCCGATGGCGACGATCGGCGGCCTGCGCCGCTGCCTGGAACTGGGCATCCGCGTGCCGCAGGATCTGTCGATCGTCGGCTTCGACGACAGCGACACCCGTCGGCACACCTACCCGAGCTTTACCGCGGTGGTGCAGGACGCCGAGATGCTCGGCTTCGAGGCCGCCCGCTGGCTGACCCGCCGCCTTGCGAACCCCGGTGACACCGCGCTGCAGTCGCTGCAGGTGGTTCGCCAGACCCGTCTTGAGATCAATCAGACGACCGGCCGCCCTCCCGCGGAGCCGTGTCGTGTTCTACCTGACGGCACCCGTGTGCAGTTGAATGTCGTGCAATCGATGCAAGGAAAGTAACCCCGTCCGCGACGATCGCGGGCGGCTCCCACCGCCTGCCCGCGACCATCGCAAGTGATTCTCGGAGCAGGCTATGGAAAGCAACGGAAACATTCGGAGCCATGCACGCCGCGGCTTTACGTTGATCGAGCTGCTCGTGGTGATCGCCATCATCGCGTTGTTGATCGGGATTCTGCTGCCGGCCCTGGGCAAGGCCCGCGATTCGGCCCGCACCATCAAGTGCTCGGTCAATCAGCGGCAGATCATCACGGCGCTGATGGCCTACGCCAACGACTACAAGCAGCAGTTCCCGCCGGTTATCCGCGGATACCCCGACCGAGAGACCAACAAGGTCAACTCGTATTGGTCTGACATCGGGCGCATCGGTCGGTATTTGCCCGTCTCGGATCGCTCGAACATCGCGGGTGGTAACGAGAACAACACGGTTGGCGGCGGCGTGATGGTCTGTCCGAATCACGAGGCCGGGGGCCGCTCATACTCGATGAACATCTGGGCCGCGTCGGCAAGGACGTTCAACGCTACAACACTTCGATCCTTCAAGCCCGCTGCAGATCCGAATCCAGGGAAAGCGTTCGAGGCTTCGCTCGGACGTGCATTCGATCTCTCGGTCGATCTCGCATCGAGAATGCTGCTGCTGACCGAATCATGGGCGTCGTGGCAGGGCGATCTCGAAAGCGGTCAGTCCGCCTCCAGCAAGACGTTCTTTGCTCAAGCCGATATTGGCTTCGACGCGGAGTTCAAATCGAGCCGCTATCGCACCGCGAGTCGGTTCGGAGCGGGCAACGTTCCAAGTCCGTTCGCGTGGCCCGCGCCTGGCAGGGTTCCTCCGGAACTGTCCGAGGCGAAGTCGACGTCTGACATTAAGGGTTACATCCCTTGGTACCGCCATCCGAAGCGGTTCAAGCAGTTCGCAGCGATCAAGGGCTCGGCGCCGATGGGATTTGCCGACGGTCACGTGGCATCATGGCAGCCGGAGCAGTTGTTTGATTCCTCTCAGACTCCGCCCAAGAGCACCTTCCAGGTTCTGTGGTCACCGCTCGACTTCAAGATGGAAGAGCCCAAGCCGTAGTACATCACGTCGTTGCCGTCAGGGTTGACGGCGACGTTCCCCGCATCGAGGCGAAACCGGTCGTTTCCGCACTTTCACACACGGGAGAACAACTGATCGCAACTCGCCCGCAATCCGTATGAACACGCGGGCGACGGAAGACGGGAATCACGCTTCGGCGACACACACTCTCGCGGCGGTTCGCACCGCGGGGAGACGCTCGGAGAGACTGGCCTTCGGGATCGTCACGCGAACACGGGATGTGCACCACCCCTCCCACCTCGGTGCTTCAACTGCTTTGCAGGATTCGTTCTCACGGTACGTTTTCACAAGGAGCTCAGCGATGAATGTTCGTTCTCTTCAACTGTTTGCGGCGGCTTTCGTGGCCGGTGCGGCGCTCTCGGCCCAGGCCGCCGATTTCTCCCCGGGTAAGTCCACCGACCCGTGGCTCGGCTTCATGAACGTGACCGAGCTCCCCGTCAACGGCGGCGGCTACGTGTTCGGCAGCGGCTGGGGCACCATCGACCTCCGCGCCGAGTTCAACGACCCGGCCAGCACGCTCACCCTCTACCCCAACAACATCAACGATCCCAGCCCCTTCTGGTACACCCCCGAGGGTCAGCCCGGCGCCGCTGGTAACAAGAACATGGACGCGGTGCTCTACATCCAGACCGTCGACGGCACCCAGACCGGCGTCACCGTCACCTTCAAGGGCACGGTGATCTCCAACACGCTCACCTCGGCCCACGTCTCCAAGGCCTTCATCCGCGACTTCGCCCCCGACTACTCCTCGTTCAATGAGGCGTCCGTCGACCTGACCCCGGGCGCGTTCAATATCAGCCTGGACACCTCTCCGGACCCGGCCCGCCACGTGCAGTACGGCTTCTACACCGTCGGCCCGTGCGTGTGGGTCACCGATGCCAGCCTCTTCGGCTCGGTCGTCATCTCGACCGCGACGGCCTCGGTTTGCGTTGGCGACCTCAACGGCGACACCTTCGTCGATGACAGCGACTTCGTGATCTTTGCCAACGCCTACAACATCCTCGACTGCGCCGATCCGGCCATGCCCGCCGGCTGCCCGGCCGACCTGAACGGCGATCTGTTCGTCGACGACACCGACTTCGTCGCGTTCGCCGCCGCCTACAACGAGCTCGTCTGCCCGTAAGGCTTCTCAAGCTCCCCGTGACGCGGTCTGCCTACGGCAGACCGCGATGAAGTCCGATGACCCCGAACGTCGCGACGGCTTCGCCGTGACGAACCATCGGACACATCGAGGCCGGCGAGCAATCGCCGGCCTCGGTTTTCGGAGTGGACGCGGCAGAGCGGACCGGTTGTGTTACCGGTAGCCGCGCTCCACTCTCGCATTCCCCGCGCCCCGCGCGGATCGAGGTTTCCGTGTCGCGCGCCGACGTGCCAGCGAACGACGGCCTGCTCCCCGCCTGGCTCTCGCCCGGCGCGGCAGTCATCGCGTCGCTCGGCCTGCTCGCGTGCGTCGGCCTCGCGATTGCCCCCACCACCGCCTCCGAAGGCCGCGTGATGTGGACGTTCGCACGCCCCCACTACCTCATGTACGAGTCCCGCGTTGAAGCGTGGAACAAGACGCAGGCGCCGAAGGTCGACCTGAAACTCATCAGCCTGCCGGCGATGGAACGCCGCATGATGTCGGCATTCCTCGGCGGCGTGCCCTCGGCGGACCTGATCGAGATCGAACGCCGCGCCGTGTCGCGCTCGTTCGCCGGCCCCATCGAGAGCGTCGGCTTCTACGACCTGACCGATCGCCTGAAGCAGGAAGGACTGCTCGATGCGATCAACGCTCCGAGCTTCAGCCCGTGGACCAGCCGCGGCCGCGTCTTCGGCCTGCCGCACGATGTCCACCCGGTCATGCTGGGCTACCGGGCAGATCTCGTCGAGGCCGCGGGCATTGATGTCTCGAAGATCGAGACCTGGGCCGACTTTACCCGCGAGTTTTCCAAGCTTCAGGTCGACGCCAACAACGACGGCGAGGTCGATCGTTTCGCCCTCAACATGTGGGAAACCCACAACGACCATCTCGAACTCCTGCTCGCCCAGGCCGGCGGCGGGTTCTTCGATGAGTCCAACCGCCTCACCGTCGATTCCGACATCAACGCCCACGTGCTCGCGACCATCGTGACGTGGATCGCCGGGCCGTCGCGGATCGCGGCTGACGCGCCCAACTTCTCCGCCGCGGGCAACCGCCTGAAGGCCGACGGCTACGTGGTCGCGAGCTTCTTCCCCGACTGGATGGGCGATATCTGGAAGCACGAGATCCCGAGCCTCTCGGGCAAGATGAAGCTCATGCCGCTGCCGGCGTGGGACAAGGGCGGGCGTCGCACGAGCGTTTGGGGCGGCACGATGCTGGGCATCCCCAAGACCGCCGCCGCCACGCCCGAGCAGTTCGAGGAACTCTGGAAGTTCGCGAAGGAGCTCTATCTCTCGCAAGACTTCACCGAGATCCTGTACCGCCAGGGCGGCATCGTGACGCCGGTGAAGAAGCACTGGTCGAGCCCGCTGTTCGATGAGCCCAGCACGTACTTCACCAACCAGCCGGTGGGCCGGTTGTACATCAATCTCGCGCCGGATGTGCCGCACCGCAACAGCTCGCCGTACAACACACTGGCGATGAACCGCGTGGCGGACTCGCTGGTACGGCTGGCAGAAGACGCCCGGCGCGACAAGGTCTACGACTACGCGTCGCTCAAGGACCGTGCCCGGGTGCTGCTGAAGAAGGCACATGCGCAGGTCGCAGACCAGATCGCGCGTAACGTGTTCATCGCGGAGCCCGACGCTCAGCCGCAGGCGAGCGCGACCGGAGACGGCGCATGAGTGCGAAGGCTGTTGCCATGCCTGCTTCGTCGGCTCGTAGCCCGTTGGCGCCGTGGCTGTTCCTTTCGCCGTTCCTCATCTGCTTCGCCGTGTTCACGGTGTATCCGCTGATCCAGGCGGTGCTGCTCTCGACGCAGACAACGTTTGGCCCCGGGGCGACGCGGTTCGTCGGCGCGAACAACTTCGTCGCTCTCTTCCGCGATCCGCTTTTCTGGAAGGCGTGCTCGAACACGCTGATCTACACGCTCGGCTCGATCTTCATCCAGCTGCCGCTGGCGCTGGGGCTCGCGCTCTTGCTCGAATCCCCCAATCTCCGCGGGCGCTCGTGGCTGCGGCTGGTGCTCTTCTCGCCCTCAATGGTCGGCGTGGTCTTCGCCGCGATGATGTTCGGGCTCATTTTCGAGAAACGCACGGGACTTCTGAATCAACTTCTCCACGGCTCGCTCGGCGTCGTCGGCATCGAGTGGGACCTGGACTTCGGCTGGCTGCAGCAGCACGTGATGCTGGGCCTGATCGTCGCCAGCCTGTGGATGTACGTCGGCTTCAACATGACCTTCTTTGCTGCCGCGCTGCAGAACGTTCGCAAGGATCTGGTCGAGGCCGCGATCGTCGATGGCGCCGGTCCGGTGAGCCGCTTCTGGAATGTCACCGTTCCCGCGATCCGCCCCGTCGCCGGCTTCGTGGTGCTGATGAGCGTGATCGGGAGTTTCCAGCTGTTTGAGCTGCCGTACATCATGTTCAGCAGCTCGGCAGGACCCGACAACCGCGCCCTGACCATCGTGCTCTACCTCTTCCAGAACGGCTTCGAGGTCGGCGACTTGGGCTACGCGACTGCGATCGGCTGGGCACTGGCCGTCATCCTCGTCGGCTGCACGATGGTGCAGCGGCTGCTCGCCCGCGGCGAGGAGGCGACTTCGTGAACCTCCGCTTCACCCGATTCACCGCCTGGCTCCTCACCCGCTCACTGCTGCTCGTGGCGGTGCTGATCACGTTCATCCCGTTCCTCTGGCTGGTCGCCGCGAGCTTCAAGAGCAACGAGGAGTTCTTCCGCTCGACGTTCCTGCCGATGCGCGAGGGCTCGTGGGCCGTGGATTGGAGCCGCCTCACGTTCGACGCCTACCAGCGTCTCTTCGTCGAGGTGGACTTCGGCCGCGGGCTCATCAACTCGATCTTCCTCTCCTCGGTCACCGGCGTTCTGGCGACGCTGTGCTGCGCGATGGGTGGCTACGCCCTTGCTCGCTTCAACTTCAAAGGCCGCGGCTTCTGCACCGCGCTCGTGCTCGCCGCGGTGCTCATCCCCGGGCCGCTGCTGCTCGCGCCGGGATACCAACTGCTCTACAACCTCGGGCTGCTCGATTCGTTCGCGGGACTCATTCTGCCCGCGATCGCGCCCGCCTTCGGCGTGTTCCTGTTCCGCCAAGCCGTGCTCAGCGGCGTGCCCACCGACCTGCTCGAGGCGGCCCGCATCGACGGCGCGGGCGAGTGGCGCACGTTCATGGTCGTGGTGCTGCCCTTGGTGCGGCCGATGATCGGCACGTTCCTGATGATCACGTTCCTGGGCGTGTGGAACAACTTCATCGGGCCGCAGGTCGTGCTGCAGAGCCCCGACAAGTTCCCGCTCTCGGTCGCGGTTGCGGAACTCAAGCGCGGCTACTACAGCGACTACGGTCTGCAGATGGCCGGCACGGTGGTCTCCATCCTGCCGGTGATGATCCTGTTCCTGCTGATGCAGAAGGACTTTGTCTCCGGGCTGGCTGCCGGAGCGGTGAAGGGATAGTTCAAGAACGACTTTCCGCGGTGCTCGCACCGCTCGAAGGAGGACGTATGTTCCGCGAAGGATTCGTGTGGGGAGCCGGTTCGAGCTCCTATCAGATCGAGGGCGCGGCGACCCAAGACGGGCGCCTCGACTCCATCTGGGACGCGCTCTGCCGTCGCCAAGGTGCTATCCACAACGCCGAGACCGGCGCGATCGCCTGCGATCACTACAACCGCTATCGCGAGGACGTGGGCCTCATGAAGCGCATGGGGCTGAAGGCCTACCGCTTCAGCGTCGCCTGGCCGCGGGTCATGCCGACGGGCGTCGGCCCGGTCAACGAAAAGGGGCTTGCCTTTTACGACCGCCTCGTGGACACGCTGCTGGCCTCGGGCATCGAGCCGTGGATCACGCTGTACCACTGGGACATGCCGCAGATGCTCTTCGAGCGCGGCGGCCTTCTCAACCGCGACTTCGCGCAGTGGTTCGCGGACTACTCCGCCGCCGTCGTCGATCGCCTCAGCGACCGCGTCACCCATTGGATCACCATCAACGAGCCGCAGGTCTTCATCTCGCTGGGCTACGGCGATGCCAAGCATGCACCCGCGCTCAGGCTCTCGTTCCCCGAGCAATTGCTCGCGGCCCACAACTGCCTGCTGATGCACGGACGTGCGGCCCAGATCATCCGCACGCGGGCCAAGAAGAAGCCGATCATCGGCTGGGCCCCGGTCGGCCGCGTCGATTACCCGATCGACGAAACGCCGGAGAACATCGACGCCGCCCGCACCGCCAGCTTCTCGTTCAACGGCAAGCACTTCTGGAGCAACAACTGGTTCGGTGACCCCGCGATCCTGGGCCACTATCCCGAGGAGGGCCTGCGCCATTTCGCCAGCGACATGCCCAAGTTTGATCCGCGGGACATGGACATCATCAAGCAGCCGCTCGACTTCTACGGCCTCAACATCTATCAGGGCACCCAGATCAGGCGCGGCACGAACGGCCAGCCGGAGAACGTGCCTTTCCCGCCGGGTCACGCGCTGACCACCATGCGCTGGCCCGTGGCCCCCAAGAGCCTCTACTGGGGTCCGCGCTTCCACCACGAACGCTACAAGCTCCCGATCGTCATCACCGAGAACGGCATGGCCGGCACCGACTGGGTCCAGTCCGACGGCCGCGTCCACGACGCCCACCGCATCGACTTCACCCGCCAGTACTTGCTGGAGCTGGCCCGCGCCTCGGCCGACGGCGTGCCGGTGCACGGCTACTTCCACTGGTCCGTCATGGACAACTTCGAGTGGGCCGAGGGGTACAAGGAACGCTTCGGGCTCATCCACGTCGATTACTTGACGCAGAAGCGGACGCTCAAGGACTCGGCCCATTGGTACGCCGAGGTCATCCGCACCAACGGCGACCATCTTTCGGACACCGCGCCCTACCTGACGCTCGACGCGCCGAAGGAGAACGCGGTGGTGATTCCGAACCGGGAAACGACCCGGGAACACGCCTTGGCTGCATCGAACGGCAACGGGCACGCGAAACGCTTCGTGGAATCCAAGGTCGCACCACGGAAGGGAACCGCACTGTGAACTCTCGCAATTCGTCCATCGCCCTGTGCCTCGCCGCGGGCCTGCTCGCTGTGGCCCCGGCGTCGCTCGCTCAGGAACTCCCGGGCTGGAACCTCGTCTGGTCGGATGAGTTCAACAGCCCGACGCTCGACACCACCAAGTGGCGGGCCGAGAATGCGGCGCTCGTCAAGAACAACGAGCAGCAGTACTACAGCCCGGCGTACGTGCAGTTCGCGGGCGGGAACATGCTGATCAAGTCGGATCGCGTCGCGCAGGGCGGAAGGCCCTACACGTCGGGGTTGATCGAGAGCAGGAACAAGTTCTCGCAGACCTTCGGTCGCTTCGAGGCCCGGATGCGATTGCCGGGAACGCAGGGCATCTGGCCGGCGTTCTGGATGCTGCCGCAATCGGGCGCCTGGCCGCCCGAGATCGACATCATGGAGTTGCTCGGACACGACCCGACGCGGATGTACATGAGCAACCACTGGGGCGTGTATCCAAGCACGTGGACGTATCGCACGACCGGTTACACGGGTCCCAACTTCACCACCGGCTACAACACCTTCGCCGTCGAGTGGTACTCGAACCGGCTTGAGTTCTACGTCAACGGTGTCCGCCGCGCCACGCACAATCAGGGCATCCCGCAGGTGCCGTTCTACATCATCTTCAACACCGCGGTCGGCGGCGATTGGCCCGGATTTCCCGATGCGAGCACCGTCTTCCCGCAGTGGATGCGGGTGGACTGGGTCCGTGTCTACCAACCCATCCTCAAGAATGCCAGCATCGAGTCCATGGGGCCCAATGCCAACGCGGGGTTGTACGACTGGGGAACCTGGGGCAACTCGTTCTACGACGGCACCGTCGGCCGCACCGGCGCTGCGTCCGCCAAGATCTTCGGCAACTTCAACGGCGGCGCGAACACCAGCGGCATCTTCCAGGACATCAACGCTTCGCCCGGCAAACGCTTCCGTGCGCAGGCGTGGTTCTTCACGCCCAGCGGCGACAAGATCGCCAACCCCAATTTCGCCGCGATCAACATCGAGTGGCGCAACGCCCAGGACCAGTTGATCTCCTACGAAACGTTCCCCAGCATCGATTCCGCGACCGCTGCGAACACTTGGGTGCAAGGCGAGGTTCGGGGCATCGCCCCCGCCGGAACCACCAAGGCCCGCATCGTCGGCATCTTCGTCCAGAACAACAACGCCAGCGGCTCGATCCGCATCGACGACCTCGACATCCGCGAGGTGCAGTGCCCGGCGGATCTCGTCGCCGACTTCAGCGTGGACGACGCCGACTTCGTGCTCTTCGCAACCGCCTACAACGATCTCATCTGCGGCACGCCCTGCCCGGCCGACTTCAACAGCGACGGCTTCGTCGATGATTCCGACTTCGTGCTTTTCGCCGACGCGTACAACGAACTGACCTGCCCCTGACCCCGGCCCCTCGCCTTCGCCGCAAGACCCCACGCCTCTCGCACGGGGGTTGGAGCCTTGCAACGCCGGGTTCTTTCTCCAACCTGCGAGTCTGCACATGCCACGATTCCCGTCGATCGCTTCGTCGTTCGCTCTGGCGATTTCGCTTTCGGCACTGCTTGGGTCTGCCGCCGGCGCCGCCACGCGGTTCCGCATCGAGCCCGACGACAAGGGCGTCTGGTCCTACATCTCCCCCACCGGCGAGCGCTTCGTTTCGATGGCCGTCAACAACGTCTCGCCCGAGCCCCACATGCCCAAGCAGGGCACCGACTACTACGACGCGGCACGCCAGCAATTCAAGGGCGACGTCGGCGCCTGGGGCGCCTCGGTCGCGAAGCTGCTCACCGATCACGGCTTCAACACCCTCGGCTGCTGGAGCAGCCTGAAGGTCCCCACCGACGCCAAGGCTCCGCTCTACCGCACACACATCCTCTACATCGCCGCCCACGAGCCCGATCGCCCGCTACTCGCGCTCGCGCCGGACTTTGAGAAGACCGTGCTCGAGAACACGAGAAAGGCGATGGAGGGCCTGACCGATCGGGCCAACACCATCGGCGTCTTCCTCGACAACGAGGCCGCGTGGTTCGGCAAGTCCGGCTGGGACAAGATACCGACGTACACACTGCTCGATGTCGCGCTCGAACGCGACACCGCGGGCGTCGCGAAGAAGGCCGTGGTCGATTTCCTCCGCGAGCGGCACAAGACAACCGACGCAATCTCGAAGGCCTACGCCAAGCCCCTGAAGTCGTGGGACGCGCTCGACGCAGACTATCTCCGCGGCGTGTCGGAGCCCGCCGCCCTCGAGGACCGCGCCGCGTTCACCGCGTTTGTCGCCCAGAAGTTCTTCGAGCGGGCAACCCCCGTGGTGCGGAAGGAACTGCCCGACATGCTCATCCTCGGCGTCCGCTTCGCCGGCGATGCGCCCGACAGCGTGATCGAGGCCTGCGGCAAGGCCACCGACGTCATGAGCGTCAACTTCTACGAGCACAAGCCCCGCGCAAACGTCGCCCAGCTCGCCAAGTTCTGGATGCTCACCAAGCGACCCATCATGATCACTGAGTGGTCCTTCCGCGCCAAAGAGAACCAGAGCGGCAACCCCAACAGCCGCGGCGCCGGACCAGTGCTCGCCACGCAGGCCGATCGCGCCGCGGCGTACAGCGGCATGGTCGAAGACGCCATGTCGTGGCCGATGGTCGTCGGCATGCACTGGTTCGAGTTCTCCGACCAGTCGCCCCAGGGCCGATTCGACGGCGAGGACTCGAACTACGGCATTGTCGACATCCACAACAAGCCCTATCCCGAGCTGCTCGGGGCGATGAAGGCCACCAACACCAAGATGCCGTCCCTCCGCGGGGCGATCACCAAGACGGCCCCGACCAAGATCCCCGACCCCGAGAAGGTCGCGTTCTCGCCGGGTCAGTTCCCGAACCGTGCCTCGAGCATGGACCTCCTCGCCAAGCCGATCCGCGAGCCCGAGACGTGGAGCGCGCCCGACGCCGGGGCGGGCTTCTCCCGTCAGGGCGACGCGATCGTGATGGGGTACGACGCGGGCACCCAGTGGGGCGTGGGCATCAACTTCTTCGGCCCCGCCGCCAGCAAGCTCGCCAAAGGCCCCGCCGAGGCGACGGATCTCGATGGCTACAGCACCGCGGTCATCGAACTCACCGCGCCCAAGGGCGTCATGATGAACTTCACCGTGGTCGAGACGGGGGCAGACTTCCCCGGCAAACCGTCCTACGACGTCGGCACCCCCGCCGACGGCGAGGCGTTCAACTCCAAGGCGTTCTACGGCACGGGGCAGCGAGAGACGGTGCGAATCGATCTCAGCGAACTGCACAAGCAGACCGGCTACGGCAACCAGGCGGGCAACAGCCGCGTTGACACCGCGGCCGTGCGGCACGTCGGGCTGCAGGTGCAGGGCACACCCCGCAAGGGCGAGGTGGTGATCCACGCGCTGCGGCTGGAGAAATAGCCCGAAAACCGGCGATTGCGACCGAATTCGATACCCCTTTCCGCGGTGGGAGAGGGGTTTTTGCGGACGTGTCGGTCATTCCTGTTTCACGACCTGCGTCTGCAGTTTCATCCCCAGAATCGGTGCAAATCGCTAGGAATCACGCGGTTTTCGCGGTAAGGTGAGGGAGTCGATCCGGTGTTTCCGCGCCGCGATCGGTGGGCCGTGCTTGGGAGAGTTCGGCCGGTTTGGATGGAGTGCGAAGCAAGCGAGTGCACCGCACGTGCACGGGAGAGCGGCGTCGTGACGACGCACGTTTCGTAGGAGAGAGCAATGCAAACTCGTTGTGTTCAAATGTTGGCGGTCGCCATGATCGCCGGTGCCGCGGCGTCCTCGCAAGCCGCGACCGTGTACGTCGATCCCTCCAGCGGCGGCTGGAACGGCTTCATGAACGTCTTTGACCTCGGCGGCGGCTACCAGTTCAGCAGCGGCTGGGGCATCGCCGATCTCAACGCCTCGTTCAACGACAGCGCGAACAAGCTCAAGCTGTCGCCCAACACCATCGGTGATCCGAATCCGTACTGGTACATCGGCGGCGGCGCCCCCGGCAACCCCGGCAACAAGATCATGGAGGCCAACCTCTACCGCCAGGTCGACGACGGCTCGCTCAGCGGCCAGACCGTGACCTTCCAGGGCACCGTGCTCTCGAATTCGTTCACCTCGGCCCACACCGCCATCATCTTCATCCGCGACTTCGCCCCTGACTTCTCGTCCTTCACCGAAACCACGATCGCGCTGACGGCCGGCGCGTTCAGCTTCAGCCACAACACCGCCGCCGGCGCTGGCCGCCACGTGCAGTGGGGCTTCCAGGTCAAGGGCGTCAACGTCTGGACGACCGACACCGCTCCGTTCGGCTTCGCCGAGATCGCCACGATCCCCGGCCCGGCCACGCTCGCCCTTGGCGCGCTCGGCCTCTTCGCCGGCCGTCGTCGCCGCTGATCATTCCCTTTGGAGGCCCACCGAGGGCCTCTGATCGGTTCGAGCGGAAACTCCGACCGTCTCCGAGCACGCCGCGACAGCGGCGTGCTCTTTTTTTGGTCAGACCGCCGCCCGGATCGCGGCCAACTGCTTCAGCAGCGCCGGCACGCTCGCCAGCGGCAACATCGTGCTCGCGTCGCTCAACGCCTTCGACGGCTCGGGGTGGCACTCGATGAAGACAGCGTGCACGCCCGCTGCCACCGCGGCTTTGGCCAACAGCGGCGCGCGATCGGGGCGGCCGCCCGTCTGTTCGCCTGCGCCGGGCAACTGCGTGCTGTGGGTGCAGTCGAAGCACACCGGGGGCGGAGCCTCCACACCCTTGCCTTTAAGCTCCATCAGGTCGCCCAGACCGAGGAAATCGTTCACCAGGCGGCCGTAACCGAAGAACGTGCCACGCTCGGTGAGCATCACGTTGTGGCAGTTGGTCTCGGTGAGCTTGCGCACCGGGCCCGACATCTCGCCCGGCGAGAGGAACTGGCCCTTCTTGACGTTCACCGCCCGGCCGTGGGTCGCCGCGGCTCGTCCAGAGGCGACCAGCAGATCGGTCTGGCGGCAGAGGAACGCGGGGATCTGGAGCAAGTCGATGCGGCGTGCCGCCGGCTCGGCCTGCGACGGCTCGTGGATGTCGGTCGTGCAGGGCACGCCCAGTTCCGCGGCGATGGAACCGATCCACTCCACGCCGGTCTCCAAGCCCGGTCCACGGGGCGAGGCGATGCTCGAGCGATTCGCCTTGTCGAAGCTCGCCTTGAAGATATAGCTCAGCCCCGCCTCACGGCAGGCGTCGCGCAGCGTCCGCCCGATCGACAACCCCATCTCCCGCGACTCGATCACGCACGGCCCGGCGATCACCGCCAGCGGCCTCCCGACCCCGATCTCGATGTTCTTCACGCGACACAGACGGCTCATGCACGAGGGTAGGAAGTTCCGCCCCCCGCCACGCGACAGCCCCCACCCGGCAGCGTCGCAAGGCCCCACGTCCCGCGCATGGGGCTTGGGGCCTTGAAGACAATGAGGGGTTGAAGGCGGTGAGGGCTGAGGTCGGAGTGCGGGCATCGGGAATGCACTCGGACCTCAGCCCTTACCACTCGCCCCTTACCCCTCGCCTCTTACCCCTCGCCTCTTGCTCCTCACCCCACCACCACCAGCCCCAGCGTCGTACCGAACGCCTTCATCATCCGACGGTGCAGGAGCTGCTCCTCCGGCTGGTCCAGCCGCGGCGAGCGCAGCACCCATTCCATCGCGTCACGGCGGGCCAAGTCCAAGAGCGTGCGATCGCGGAACAGGTCCGCCACTTTCAGCGGCGTGCGCCCGCTCTGGGCGGCTTTGAAGAAGTCGCCCGAGCCCCGCAATTCCCAATCGCCCTCGGCGAGGCGGAAGCCGTCGGTCGTGTCCACCAGCAGTTGCAGGCGTCGCTGCGCGTCGGTCGCCTCCGCCGCCTTGCTCGCGGCGAGGTCGGACACCAGCACGCAGACGCCCGACTTCTTCCCGCGGCCCACGCGGCCACGGAGCTGGTGCAACTGGGCCAAGCCGAAGCGTTCTGCCTGCTCGATCACGATGATCGTCGCGTTGGGCACATCGACGCCGACCTCGACGATGGTCGTCGCGACCAGGCACTGAACTTTGCCCGCGCGGAACTGCTCCATCGTCCGCTGCCGCTCGTCGTGGTTCATGCGCCCGTGCAGTGGCGCGATCGACAAACCGGCAAGCGGCCCGGAGGAGAGTTCACGCACCAGCTCGCGCACCGACTTGATCTCGGGAGTCGTGCCCTTCGCCTCGGTCGTCGCATCTCCCGTATCCGACATCGCCTCCGACGCGCTCCCGTCGATCGCCGGAACGACGACGAACGCCTGCTCGCCCTTCTCGAGGCGTTGGCGGACGAAGTCGTACACCTCGCCCCGCAGGTCGGTGGTGACCGCTCGCGTCTTGGTGGGCTTGCGCCCCGGGGGCAGGCCGCGGATCACGCTGACGTCGAGATCGCCAAAGACCGTCAACGCCAGCGTCCGCGGGATCGGCGTCGCGGTCATCACCAAGACATGCGGCGTGCTCTTCTCGTCGCTCGCCTTCTCCCGCAAAGTCGCCCGCTGGTGCACGCCGAAGCGGTGCTGCTCGTCGATCACCGCGAGCGCGAGACTCTTGAACTTCACTTGCTCGGCGAGCAGCGCGTGGGTGCCGAGGATCAGATCGACCTTGCCCGCAGCAATGTCGGCGAGCAGTTGTTCGTTCTGCGTCGAGCCCGTGAGCAGCGCGATCCGCACCCGCGAGCCCTTCAGTATCCCCTCGATCGAGTCCAAGTGCTGCTCGGCCAGCAGTTCTGTCGGTGCCATGAGCGCCGCCTGATGCCCGGCTCCGACCGCGAGCAGCATGGCGTAGAGCGCGACCGCCGTCTTGCCCGAGCCGACGTCGCCCTGAATGAGCCGGTTCGAGGGCGTGGCGGTCGCCAGGTCCTGCGTGATCTCCGCGATCGCTTCGTTCTGCGAGGCCGTCAGCTCGAACGGAAACCGCTCGCGGATGCGCCGGTCGATCTCGGGCGTGGCGCCGAGCGCTGGGGCCTTCAGCTCCAGCCGCAGACGCGAGCGCTTGAGGTGCACCGCGATCTGGAGCATGAGCAATTCGTCGTACGCCAGCCGCCGCAGCGCGTGCTCGGCGTCGCCCTCGTTCTGCGGGCGATGGATCAACCGATACGCGTCGGTGAGCGTCGGCATCTCGCGGGCTACGCGCAGCGGCTCGGGCAGGTGCTCCTCGACCAACGGCAGCGCGAGATCGAGCACCTTGTCGATCGCCCTCTCGATCACGAGCGACTTCACCCGCTCGCTCGCCGGGTACACCGCCCGGATGCGGGCCTTGGTGCTGGGCGGGTCGGCGTCCTCGGTGAGGACGTCGAACTTCGGGTTGGACATCTGCACGCCCGGCCCGAAACGCTTCACCGGGCCCTGCACCCGGAGCCGCAGACCGGGGCGGACCTTGTCACGCAGATACGTCTGGTTGAACCAGACCAGATCGAGACGTTGCCCTTCGTCGATGAGCACGGCCTCGAACCGCGGCCGGGGCTTCTTCATCACCACCCGCGTCGCGGTGATCTCGCCGCGGGCGCAGCCAATGCGATCCGGCACCAGCTCCGCCACTGACGTCTCGGCCTCGATCATTTCGTGGCGCAGCGGCAAGTGCGCGAGCAAGCGGCCGAGGTTCACCAGCCCCAGCTCACGCAGCGACGCCGCCACCCGCTCGGTGATCCCGGGCACTTCGGCGATGGGTGTGGAGAGGGAGAGAGGCATCGAAGCGGGAAGGTGTAAGGGCTGAGGTGTGAGACCAGCAGTCGTGCTCCGCAGACGGTACCCGGCATCTGAGGTGTGTGCGTGCCTCCCGCCCGGAGGGCGCACGACTGTTGCCGGCAGATTCATCTGCCGGACAGCGGCCCATCATTTCTACGTCTCGCCTTTCTGGTTCCCCGCCCCGGAGGGGCGGACGAATCACCCAAGCGCTCGTCCGCTTCTCCTCTCCAACCTCAGCCCTAAGGCCGCACCCCTCACCCCTTCCCACCCACCTCTGGATCGATGCTCCTCAGATACACCCACGAGTAGATTCCCGTGTCGTGCCCGTCGCTGAAGGTGATCTTGATCGCGTAGTTCCCCACCAGCTCTGCCCCCGTCGCCACCAACGCCCCTCCACCAACCCCGCCGCCCGCACCCGACGGCAGCACCGTGAGCGGGTTCTTTGCCATTTCCTCGCGGAGCTGCTTCATGTCCGCCGAGGGCGACATCCGCCGCAGGTAGAGGATGGAGTAGTACGAAGTCGTACCGTCGGCCCACTGCACCGTCAGGCCCTTGTCTTTCTTGAGGTCCAGTTTCGCCGGAGGATCCAGGAATGGCGTCGGCGGCGGCAGCGGATCGCCACCGGACGGGCCGGCGGCGGGGCCGTTGCCGGGTGCGTCGCGATGTTCTGGGGCGTTGGATCGAGAATCAGGCGCGGCCATGCGATTCGCACGATAGCCCCGAACGTCCCCGCACGCCCGCGCGCTCCAGCAGTATCCTTTGCCGCCCTCTCCGGAGCCCCCGATGCACGC
>VYLH01000057.1_pt1 | contig 52108 bp, 36 predicted proteins | sample 5114361 | NCBI WGS metagenome assembly VYLH01 (sample SAMN12291772, study PRJNA351875) | freshwater metagenome | isolation source: freshwater lake | place: USA: Michigan, Kent Lake | collected 2013-08-15
TTTACTGTTTCTCAAATGCCTTTTTTCGCTCCTTATGTTTATTTTTATGCTCACTTTGATTTTTTCTCTCCGTAATTTCTCTCTGTGACAGCTTAGGGTGCGGAATGTGGGTTGTAACTATTCAGGTCTAGGGGTTGACAAAGAGAGAAAAATCAGCAGTGGGGATAAGAGAGACAACCGTATTCAAGGGGTGATGGACAGAGGCCAAAGCCTGACGGAAGAAAGTTAAAACCGAACGGCCTTGGGCGCGACAAGACTGAATCACGGTCAATAAACGGGCAGTATCGACAAAGCCACTGAAGGAGCGAGAACCACCAGCTATCTTGCGCTTAGTTACTCCCAAACGCAGAGAACGCTCGGCTCGGTTATGATCGGGAGAGACTTGAGGATGCTCGAGGAAATACCACCACTGATGGGACTTGTCCAGCAAGGATTTCAGCAATAAACCCGCAGCATAACCCGCCTGGGGTCGCCACACAGCTAAAGCTTACTCTAACCGCAGCGATCGCCGATCTTGTAGGGTGCGTTCCCTAATGCAAGTCCTACTGCTTCACTGATCGATTTTGGGGAACGCACCATGCCCATTGATTGAAACTGTGGGTTTAAGTGCGATGCCGCTCTTGTGGGCCCAGTTGGGGAATGTTAGCGAAGATTCCCGATGTTTAGGTTAAAATAGAGGGGCAAAAGTTGCAACAAGATCAATCCTATGACAGTTCGACAACCCCGCTATAGCAAAGAAGAATTTGCCCAGCGTGGCGATCTGATTTATCAAACTCAAATACGTCCACAAGTCGAATTGGGTAATCAGGGCAAAATTGTAGCAATTGACCTTGAAACTGGCGACTTTGAAATTGATGCGCGTGAAATATCTGCTTGCAATAGACTCGAAGCCCGTCACCCAGATGCTCAAATCTGGATTGTTCGAGTCGGTTCTCGCTATGTTCGCCGATTTGGTGGACGGACAAAGAGATTAGTATGATCGCAGGAATCGTTAACGCGGATTTTGAGGCGATTATTTCACTTTCGATATGTGACTCTGAAGGAAATATTTACGCGCAAGATGCGATCGTTGATACAGGTTTTAATGGTTGGCTTTCATTGCCACCAGACCTAATCGATCAGCTAAACCTGAAATGGAAAAGACGAGGACGTGCTATTCTTGGTGATGGTAGCGAATGCGTTTTTAATGTCTATGAAGCTCTCGTAATTTGGGATGGAGATTATCTGACTATCCCAATTGATGAAGCTGATTCCGAACCTCTAGTGGGAATGTCATTAATGGAAGGCTATCAACTCACGGTTCAAGTGTTTGAAGAAGGCAGCGTAGAAATCCGTAAAGTAAGTGCCGTCTAACACTGCGTTGGAGCCGACTACTAAAAAGCGATCTGCAAAATAGGACTTACGCACTGTACAAATTCACCATGATGTGTATAAACGAAAATCCGTCGTTTCAGACTTTTGGCGATTAACTTCTGATCGATAGCGATCGCTCAAAAGTCATCAAAAAATCACGTTAAAATGCCCGAAACCCATACCTCATATTTGGTCGATCCTGTCAATGCGTAAGTCCTAAAAAGTTAAAATTTGTCTGCGGCGGCTCAACTTTACCGCTAGACTTACTCAAAAGATTAAGAAATGCAAAACGCTTGACTAAATCTATCTGGTTGGGTAGTATATAAATGGAGCTCGGCTCAGGGGTAGTCGTATGACTGCCGCACCAAACCGCACCAAAACTGAGGTGGCGGTTTTAGTGTTTTAAAGCGAATTGTCGAAACAATAATACTTTATCCCCATTTTTTCAAGATTATCAGATGTTAAAACTGTATCAACTAACTTCTGGGACTGGATCAGCTCCTGAAATGCTCGATTTTGAGGCTGATCTTTAGATTTTGCTACAGGATACAAGCACAGGTCAGCGATTTGCAGGAGAGGGTTATGTTTAGACTTAGCCTCGATACCAGTGAGAACCCGCTGCATTTGGTTAGATGTTAGTGGTGCATATTTGGTTGATGTTTCAGCGCTGAAGGGGACTCCCGAATCTCTCAAGTCATTAAAGTAACTGGTTATGAGTTTGTCTTCGCTTCTACCGGCTTTTTCAAAGTAAACCATAACTTCTCCACCCTGAAGGACGACATACTTGCTGACACGCTCTAACAAAATTGAGAACGCACTCTTCATCATCTCCCATGTGTTGCTACCATATCGTTCAAGATACCGAGCTAGATAACCCTTTCGAGAAACAACACATCCATGAACGATAATAGGACACTGAACAATCGTAGCTGTCAAGTCCTGCAAGAACTGATTTTGCTCATCTTCCGACCTGAGTCCTAGCCAAGCAAAGTTTTTCTTTCGACTCCGAATTTCGTTGCCATGTAGAGGAACACTTTCGTCAATTCCCCAACGTTTTTTAAAGTCCGCAATTTGTAAACAAATGCTACTTTCATCATTGTGCTGAATTAATACTCCCCCAACAGCGAAGTAGCTAGCCGAGTCCTTGGGATTCGGCTTGGGACTACCACTCTCATCCATATAAAAGGCAAACGATTGACTCACGAAGATTGAACCAAGGTAAAGACACTGAACTGGAAAACCATCATACAATAATTCAATTGGTAGCTTGTTGTTTAACCAGTGCGATGCCGAAGGCACTGTGTAGCAGCACGCGATCGCTATCGCCGTAGGGTGCGTTCCCTAATGTGGCTCTTACTGCTCCACTAATAGATTTTAGGGAACGCACCATGCCCATTGATTGAAGCTGTGGGTTTAAGTGCGGTGTGGGCTAATCTGGCTAACAGGCTTTTGGGCGTGATATAAAGATAGTATGGGTGACGGTTTATCTGATGACGGAGAATGGATATGTGGAGGATGTTTTTCAGGCATTGCTTACCCCCGCTAAAGGTTAAAATGATCATGAAGAAATAGAATTACTCTAATGAAACTAGATCGTATTACGAGCAATCCAAACCGTATGAATGGGCAACCCTGCATCCGTAACCTTCGCCTTACGGTTCGTCGAGTGATTGAGCTACTGGCAACTTATCCCGATCGAGCAGAATTACATCAAGAGTTTCCGGAACTGGAGGATGAAGATATTCGACAAGCCCTAATTTTTGCCTCTTCCTACTTGGATGATCGCATCATTGAACTTCCTAATCGCTATGAAGCTGTTGCTTGATCAGGGACTACCGCTTTCTGCGGCAACTTTATTATGTGATGCTGGGATCGACACTATTCATGTTGGTGAAATAGGGATGTCTGAAGCTGAAGACTCAGACATTATCCAAAGGGCTAGAGACGAGGGACGGGTTGTTGCTACTCTCGATGCGGATTTCCATACATTGCTGGCACTTGATGTGGCGAAGACTCCTTCAGTCATTCGCATTCGGGTTGAAAGATTACGCGCCCAAGCACTTACGAATCTTTTGTTGACAGTAATCGCTGAGTGCGAGGAGGATTTGGAACAAGGATCAGCCATTACGGTTGAGCCAAGCCGTATTCGTATTCGTCGTTTACCATTAGTGTCTGATGTCTAACCGTTGCACACCGACCGTATTCAGTCTCTTTGTTGAGTCCGAGAAGTTACTAGCGGCGGGTGAACGGAAACGTTATACTGAATCGGTTTTTAATAGCATGATTAACCCCCAATCCAACTTGAAAAACCCGCTCCCTTCTTCCCACTCTTCCATACCTTTTAAACAGGATTTAGTATGACTATCTAAATTACTCGTTAAGACTATGAGCAGGGAGCAGGGAGAAAAAACCTGACTCCCGATGACTGAAAGCTGATCACTGACAAAACCTATCCCAAAACGATCAAATCGCGCAGGGATTGAATTTCCTCGGTTTGTAAACGCGCCCCAAAAGTAGAAACCACCCGGGCAGCCGCTAGAGAAGCGAGATTTCCCGCTCCTTTGTAACCCATACCGTGGGTAATACCGTAGAGAAAAGCCCCCGCGTACATATCCCCCGCACCGACGGTATCGATCGCCTGTACGGGATGGGGGTCAATTTCCAGGAGATTTTCGCCATCATAGATCAAAGAACCATTGGCACCCCGGGTGATAGCGAATCCTTTAGCAATGGTTTTAAAATAGGCGATCGCTGACTCGATTTCCTCGCTGCCAGAAATAGTCAAAGCTTCCGACTCATTAGCGAAAACGAAATCTAACCCCGTTCCGATCATTTCCAGTAATCCCTCCCGGAAGAAGATCGCCATATTGGGATCCGACAGGGATAAAGCGGTTTTGACTCCAGCAGCCTGAGCAATTTCTCGCCCTTTAATAGCGGCAGCTTTGGCAGTGGGAGAGGTGACGAGATAACCTTCGAGATAGAGATAATCGGCATTAACGATCGCTGAAGGGACTAATTCTCGTTCGGAAATTTCCCCGGTGATGCCGAGAAAAGTATTCATGGTGCGATCGGCATCGGGAGTGACGAAAACTAGACATTTTCCCGTGATTCCCACCTCTTTTTCGCCGCCGTGTTCATTGGTATGCAAACCACAGGCGCGCAGATCTTGCAGATAAAACTTACCTAATTCGTCATTGCCCACTTTACAGGAATAGAAACCTCTACCCCCCAACTGAGCGATCGCTACTAGGGTATTCGCCGCCGAGCCGCCACCGCTGCGTTTACAATCAAGAGCCAATTTTTCCATCAACTGGGTTTGACGATTTTCGTCCACCAGCGTCATCACTCCTTTATCGATGCCTAATTCTTGCAGTAATTCAGGAGAGACTTGAAATTCCATATCGACGAGCGCGTTACCGATCCCATAAACGTTGTATTGTTTGCCCATAATTTAGTCGATCGCCTAAAAATACTTTGTTATTGATAGTAGGGAAAGAAGGGGCAAAAAGCTAGGGGCTTTTTTCAGCCGGAGAATATCATAATCAAAAATAATGGGTGTGCTAGTCTCACACCCCCAGTAATTTGTGTTAAGTTTTGTTTAACTAAGCCACTTTAAGCCTCATCGTAGGCTTCTAGATCCAACAGATAAAGATAAGGTTCGGCTAATTCCTGCCTTTGAAAAGCGATCGCTCGCAACAGATGCCAATCCCGCAAAGCCTCGAAGGGGTTACTATACTCATCTTTTTCTAGTCGTTCGGCCAAAGAAGCAATATCAGCGGCGGTATACTTGGCAATATCTTGATCAGTGAAGCTTATAACTGTCATTTCTGCACCTCCCTCGACCTTTGTTCTATTTCTAGCCTAACATATATTCTGAGTTGAAAAAATGCCTTCCCCGCCAAGTTAAGAACTGTAAATGGAAGGGTAATTGTGGTACAATTCCAGCAAAAAAGCTATTTTTGATTGATCTTCTATGAAAACAGCCCTCATTACCGGTGCTTCCACCGGTATCGGCGTCGTCTTTGCCCGTCAACTTGCCCAACGGCAAATGGAGCTAATTTTAGTCGCTAGATCCAGAGATAAACTAGAACAATTAGCGGCGGAATTGGGGGAACAATACGGGGTAAAAGTGACAGTTATCGTTCAAGATCTGACCGTTGCTGGGGCGGGAAAGTTGGTATATGATACGGTGAACCAAAAAGGAATCAACGTCGATTTACTGGTAAATAATGCTGGTTTTGGTGATTATGGCGCTTTTAGCGAGCGGGATTTAGCCCGACAGTTAGAAATGATCCAGTTAAATAATCTGGTATTGGTGGAATTAAGCCACTATTTTCTCCGTCCCATGCTTGCCGGCACTGGGGGGGCAATTATCAATGTTGCTTCCATTGCCGGGTTTCAACCGCTGCCCTATCTTTCCGTCTATGCGGCGACAAAAGCCTTTGTCCTCAGCTTTAGCGAGTCTCTCTGGGCAGAAAATAAAGACAAAGGCGTTAAAATCCTCGCTCTTTGCCCCGGTCCGACGGAATCGAATTTTTTTGAGGTAGCCCGATTTCCCAGTGCCTTTATGGGCAAAAACGGCCGGTTAGATTCGGCGGAAGTGGTGGTACAAGAGGCTTTAACTGCCTTGGCAAACAAACGCCCCAACGTGGTAGCCGGTAAATTGGCTAATAAAATTATCGTCAATCTGCCCCGTTTTTTACCTAGAAGTTGGATCGTGTCTTTGATAGAAAAGCAATTCAAGCTCTAACTAGGGTCTGCTGAAAAAGTTTGTTGGTGGGGGCAGGGTGTGGGGTGTGGGGTGTGGGGTGTAGGGTTTTACCGATTTTGAGGTAGTCAGTTACCTAAAATTCAGGGAAAAAGTCCCTGAATTTTACCCCCGATCACTCTAATGGTCGGCACTTTTTGAAAGAAAAAAAGTCTAAAAGCCTTATCCAACAAGGTTTTTAGATTTATTCAGCAAACTATAACTAGAATAAAGGCTCTTCTCGACTTTGTGTGATAATTTTTGCTTATGAAATCGTGAAATGTTTACTGGGAAAGACTTTTAGGACTATTTGGTTAAATAAACTATCAGTATAGACCTCGTTTCTGATAGGATTTTAAGGGAATACCTGTACGGTTTCTCACTTCAATGGCCGAACGATAGACACCGTTTTTTTCTCTTTCGGCGACAATTTTATCAGCCACGGAAAAGTCAAGACCAAGATTGACTAATTCCGCAACGGAGTAGTAGTTTAAACAACGCCAAGAAACGTCAACTTCTTGGCGAATATCGTAGGCAAAGATAACTAAAGGTTCTAATTTTTTCAGATAATTTTCTGGTAAACCAGCTAGGAAGTGTAATTCTTCTAAATGGGTAAAAATATGTCCTTCGTTACGGACAGAAACGATATCATTGGCATAGACAATCGGCAACCCTAATTTATAAACCAGATCGTTGGTGGAACAACTGTTAATATCAATTTTTTCGAGAGGAGAGAATGACTGTCTAGAATTGGTTCTATTTGCCGAAGCTATTGGATGGGAATTAAGCTGTTGACGGATGTATAAACCCAGTCCGATTTGGGCAAACCAAATTACGATAAAAGACTCTTGTGTAAGGAAAATAAGGGAGATAATTGTCAAGGCAATGCCGACGGATAACCAACTTTGGTTATTGGTTTTTTTGCCAGCATTAGCAATGGCAAGCCCACCAAAAACTGGGACTAAGGACAGCCAGATCCACTCAGAAGATTCGGGAGGACGAGGAGAGAGATTAGACATATTTTTTCAAAGAGAATCTAAATATTTTCTGCGTTTTTCTTCGTATTCTTCAGCAGTAATAATTCCCTGATCGTAAAGCTTTTTAAGCTGGAGTAAAGTAGCGGTTTTTTGCTGGGCTGATTCTGGCAGTCCTCGCTCTCTACTGCTGGGGAGATAGTTAGGATTGTATTTAGCATCAAAAGCTTGATCGGACATGATGATTAAACCAATAAATTCAAAAAAAGCAATGATGCCGGGGATAAAAGTCCAGAAGAAAAGTAGATAAAAAATACCTGCCAAATTCTCCCCTAGATAAAACTTATGGATGCCAAGATAACCGAGAAAAAAGGCTAGTAAAGCCGCTATAGTTCTATTTCTCATAATTTTTGAGATTTCCCTAATTTAGCCAAAAGAAAGTATAAAACCACGATGCCTGTCTGTAATTCCAAGAGAGTAATATAACCCTTAACTAGATAATTTAATTCTAGGGAGGAATTAAAGGCAAAAACTAGCACACCCAAGACTAAAAAAGGCAGTAAACGCCAGCCAGACTTGGGTATTTTTATTCCCGTACTGTTAACCTGATTCATGGGCTAATTCTCTAGGTTGGTCTTTTTCGGTGATAGTCGCAAAATCGGGCTTTGTCAAGGGGTGGTTTGATTAACTTTTAGCATCTCAACGAGGATATTATGGGCATCCTTGGCTGATTCTAGGGTGCGCTCAAAAGGTATTCTAATTGTTTGACTCTCCCCTAATTTTTCTACGGCTAAATCCATGCCTTCGGGATCGATGGAGAGCATTTGAGCGGTTTCTGCATCGGTAATATTACCGTAAACTTGAGCGTAGAAAAGCACGGCCTCACCGTGATCTTTGTTCATGTGTTTACAGATGCGATCGCTAATGGCGGGAGTGATAGTTTCAGACATAATATTCCCGAAAAAAATCGATAATAAGGTGGGGACGGATAAAAGCCAGTTCAAATGGGGGGATATTAGCTAGGGTAGCGTAATTAATCGCTAATTGCCAGATAATTTGGGCGTGAGGATGGCAGGTATCAATAATAAGTTTAATATTATTTTCTTGACAAAAATCCTTAATTGTGCATTGCTCTAATTGTCCCACTTATGGTCAATCGGGGTAGAGAGTCAGATCCCGGGGCCGCCCGTGCAGTTAAATTGCCTGTTGAGATGAGACAAGAGGCAACAGTAAAGGGATGGGAGAGACTCAGCTAATCTAAGGATAGGGGGTTAAAATGCCTCTTAGCTTAAAACCCCACACTCTGTCCCCACCAACAAACTTTTTCAGTACACCCTATATATTTTATCGTTCACAACCGACAACAGAAGCGGTGTAGGTATTACCAATGTGCTGAATACCATTGACAAAAAGATTGACTAGAAAAGGTTGATCATTTGCCCGTACTGTGGCAGTAATTGTTAAGGGTTTATCGGGTTCGATTCGTACTCCATTAGTATTAAAAAATTCCTCGTTAGTTTGATCGCTATACTTGAGAAACAGCCGGATATCAAAGGAAGCAGCCTGGGGGACAGAAACCGTAACGATAAACCTCTGAAAACTTCTACCCCCCGGAACTGCCCAATCGGTATTCCAATTATTACGAGTTATCGTGACACCGAAAGGACCTGGAACAGTGGGTTGTGAGACAGTTTTCGTAACTTCACTACCTTCACCGCCTAATAGAGAAAGTGGCCGACAATTTTGCGCCGCTGCCGGTAGATGTAAGCTTAATAATACCGCCGATAGACCTAAGTAGAAAAGCACGGCATCACCGTGATCTTTGTTCCTGTGTTTACAGATGCGATCGCTAATGGCGGGAGTGATAGTTTCAGACATAAGATTCTGGAAAAAAATCGATGATAAGGTGGGGACGGATAAAAGCCAGTTCTAAATCGAGGCCAATGGGGGGGGATATTAGTTATAGTAGCCTAATTAATCGCTAATTGCCAGATAATTTGAGCTTGGGGATGGCAGACATCATTAACGAAGGCAGGGGGCGGTCGGCCGTTTTTGTAACGGGGATTTATGCCCCGCTCCCAAAACTTTTCGCCTTAAGGCGAGGTTTTAGACCCGATTTTTTCGATAACAGAGTTTACCCACAGATGGTGGAATTAAACCGATGCTCTGGGGTTGACCCTTCGGCTTCGCTCAGGGTCATTGATATTCTGGTCGGATTTCATCCCCCGCAAAGGTGAGTATCTTGTCGAAAAATCTAGCGGGGGCATTCATTCGACATTTTAGGTAAGATCCAGGGCTGCCCGCGCAGTTAAATTGCTTGTTTAGATGAAACAAGAGGCAACAGTAAAGGGATGGGGAGAGATTCAGCTAATCGGATAGGCGATTAAAATGCCTCTTAGCTTAAAACCCCACACCCGTTCGGACCTCGGCGTGAGACTTCGGTGTGAGACTTCGGCGTGAGCTTTTGTCGAACGCTCAGTAGTTGGCGTTGTCAGATCAGAATATGAAAGATGCAATGCAATCCTTGCTATCAAAGTAATTTCAGTTCCGGTGCTGATTCGGATCATCTTTCAATTTGACAACGCCTTTCCACCTCTTCGACCCCATCTTGCTCCCAAAAATGAGCGGACGATGAGTTAAGACTCTTCCTCACTCTTGATGGCAGGACAAAATGACTGCGATAATCATACCGTTACTGCGGTTTAGCACTCTGTGTAAGGTTTTTACGACCTAAGAGTAGATATACGGAAGGAACAAAATATAACGCTATTAAAGTGGCGCCACCTAACCCACCAACAATACTAATCGCAAGAGGTGGCCAAAAACCACTGGGATCAAATAATAAAGGGATAAACCCGATAATCGTGGTTAAGGTGGTTGCTACCACATGACGAGTAGCTCGCATAACCACATTTCGAGTTGCTCGACGTGAACCAAGGCTGGCTTGAGCATCATGACGCAAAGCGTCAAGAATTACGATTGAATCATTAACACAGATTCCTAACAGTCCAATGATCCCTAAAATCGCTGTAAACCCAAAAGGATAATTAAACAAGGCCAATGATCCTAAGCCTAGTCCTAAGGATAAAATCGCAACAAGAATAATAATACTTGCCATACGGAAAGAATTAAAAGTGAGGACTAAACTGGCCACCATAACGATCGCTAAAACCCCAAGAGTTGCAATCAAATTACTTAAAGCATCCTGACGTTCTCCTTGTTCTCCGCCAAAATCCCATGAATAACCATAGGGTAACTGAAAATTACTCATTTCTAATCGTTTTTCAAACTCAGAGAGTACTTGTTCCGGTAATACACCAGCCGGAATAAAACCCTGTATGGTATTCATCCTTTGGCCATTACGACGTGAAATAGCAACAATATCGGGGACAATTTCCACATTTCCCACCGCTGATAAGGGAACAATTGTCGATGAAGTTGCAGAATTTCCTGAAGATAAGAGGTTTAATGAGCTAATTTCAGCTAGATTGCTCCGTTGACTATTAGAAGTCCGAACTCTCACAGGTAGTTCTTTTGTTCCTTCTAAAATCGAGCCTCCGACTGTTCCCTCTAAACTGGTGTCTAATTGACGAGCAACGGCTCTTTTATCTAACCCTGCTAAACGTAGCTTTTCTTCATTAAGATTGACAGCTAATTTGGGCAAACTTTCGCTTAAAGTGGCGCGAGTATGGATAATATCAGGGGTTTTAGCTAATTCGGCGCGAACTTGATCGCCTAAAGCCTGTAATTGGGCTAAATCTGACCCATATAAGCGTAATTCAATCGGTGCATCAAAAGGAGGACCCTGTTCTAATTGTCGGACAATAATTTGCGCTTGGGGAAAGGCTTGATCTAATTCTTGCTGTAAGGTGCGAATTAACGCACCCGACTTGACGTTTTTCTGAAGTTGAACAATTCCTTGAGCATAATTAGGAGATTGTTCTCGATTTTGTAAGACATTGTAGTAAAAAGAGGGCGCACTTTTCCCAATAAACCATTGAACGTCTTGAATTTCAGGATGCTGTAAGATTAACTTTCGGGCTTGCATCACTTGAGACTGGGTTTCGGGTAAAGACGCACTGATGGGTAATTCAAAGGTTAAATGAAATTGTTCGCGATCGGTGGGGGGGAAAAACTGTTGTTGTAGGGTAGGAAAGCTCATAAAACCCCATAAGGGAAGAATAAGAATAAGGGCGATCGCTAATAAGGGACGTTGAAAAGTGCGATCTAAACTCCACTTATAAAGATAGGTTAAACGAGAATGGGTAAATCCGCTTTGCCACCAATATCCATTTGTGGGGGTTGGTTGCCAATGATGTAATCTTCCCGCTAAGGCAGGAATCACGGTGACAGATAGAATAAACGAGCTAATTAGGGCTAAAATTACGGTTACTCCAATCGTTCCCGTAAATTCTCCAGTTGCTCCTGAAGCGGTAGCAATGGGCAAAAAAGCGATAACACTGGTAAAGGTAGAAGCGAGTAAGGGAATAAAAATATGATGTACGGTAGTAGCAACGGCTTTGAGCGGTGATATACCTTCTTCTTCTTTTAAAGCCATTTGCACCTCATCAACCACAATAATCGCATTATCAATTAATAATCCCAAAGCGATAATTAACCCTGTCACCGAAATTTGATGTAGGGGAATGCCTAACACCTTCATACTGCCAAAAACCATCAAAACTGATAAAGGAAGGGATGTTCCCACGATTAAAGATGATTTCCAGCCCATGATCACAAAGGTGATCCCAAAAACTAAGACAGCCCCCATGATCAGGTTTGATAAAACCGAGTCCAGTTGTTGCTGCACATAACGACTTTGATTAAAGATAATGTGTAGGCCAATTCCTTGAGGAAGGTTTTTTTCAAATCTTTCTAACTTAGCCTTGGCGACTGTCATCCAAGAATCTAAGCGTCTATCAGATTCCACAAAAGCAGTAATTGCGATCGCCCGTTTTCCCTTAATCATCGCGACTTCTCTGGGGGGATCTTCAATTCCTTTACTAATATTTGCAATATCACCTAATCGCACTACTTGACTAGACGAACCTGATTTAATTGATAAACGATTTAAACGGTCTAAAGAATCTAATTCTCCTTCAATTTCCAGCAATAAGTTACTTTGTTCGCTTCGTAATTGGCCGGCAGCAACTTTGGCATCACTTTCTAAGATTTGTTGAGATAGGGACTGTATGGTTAATCCTAAATGGGTTAATTGTTGGGGAGCAACTTCAACTCGAATTTCCTCCGTAGGATTGCCAAATAATTCAACTTTTTCTGTTCCTTCAATTAACCGTAAATCATCTTCTAATTCTTGCGCCCAACGGCTCAAAATGCCATAATTCGGAGGGCTTGATAATTGCCAAGTTAAAGCAACAATTAAGGCGTTGGCTTTGGGTTTTGATTCTTCAAATTCAGGGAGAGAAGTTCCCGATGGTAATTGAGAAACAGCATCATTGACTTTATCACGAATTTGTGACCAAACGGGATCAACATCGGTAATTTGGTCATTTAATTCAATGGTAATGCTGGAGAAGCCAAGCTGAGAGGTAGAATCAATATTTTGAATTTCTTCGACTTCTAGTAAAGCTTGTTCTAATTTATCAGTAACTAGCGTTTCTACTCGTTCAGGGGTTGCGCCTGGAAATTGGGTGTTAATGACCGCAAAACGAGGGGTTAATTCGGGATCTTCCATACGAGGTAAACTGAAAAAGGAAGATAAGCCCCAAACGGCGATCGCCAAAATAGTTAAAACTAATAATCGGACGTTTTTATAAAAGATGGAAGACATAGGAGAATGATGAATTAAGAATTGAGAATTATGAAGTTCGGGGGAGAAAGTAATAAGTAATAAGTAGGGTTTGCGGCAAAAAGTTTTTCCTGGGGGCAGGGTGTGGGGTGTAGGGTGTGGGGTGTAGGGTTTTACCCATTTTCAGGTGGTCAATTACCTAATTTTCAGGGAAAAAGTCCAGGAATTTTCTCCGCGATCACTCCCAGATCTGGTACTTTTTGATTTCCCAAAAGTCTAAAAGTCTTACCCAACAAGGTTTTTAGATTTATTCAGCAAACCCTAAGTAGGGAGGCACAATTATTTGTCGGATGGGTTAGCGGTAGCGTAACATAATCGGGCGTTGGGTTTCATGCTTCAACCCAACCTACGTTCTGCTCACTGTTTACTGTTTACTGATTTTTACCTTTTGCCCCGAAATAATGCGATTTGTGCCATTAGTAATCACTTTTTCGGTTCCGTCTAATGTTCCTCGCACGAGAACTCGCTCCCCATCGGTGTATAAAACCTCCACATCCCGACGTTCTACGACAAATCCTTGGGCTGCATTCCCATCTCCTAGGACATAAATCGACCATAATCCTCGAATTCCCTTAACAAGAGCGGTACTAGGTAGCCAATAACCCGAAGTATTAATGTTTTGTTGCCATTTCCAGGTGACAATTTGTCCAGTGGTTAGCAGCGGTGAGGTAGCCTCGCCGCTACTTCCTGCTCCTTTAACTTGAAAAACCACCGTCACGGTACGACTGGCAGCATCTAGTTCAGGTAAAATTGCCTTAACGGTCGCTGAATAAGATTTTTGGTCAATTTTTAGGGTTTGTGATTGTCCGATCTTAATCTCAGAAGTCAGGGACGTAGGAACACCAATATGGGCTTTAACGCCGTCTAATTGTACCAAACGCACCACCCCTTGACCCGCTTGTACCGCCGTTCCTTGATCGAGATAACGTTTTTGAATTTTGCCCGAAAAAGGGGCTTTAAGAACGGTCTTTTCTAAATCAAGTTCAATACTAGCTAAACGACTATCTAGCTGTTTAATAGCTGCTTTTTGGGCTTCAATCACTTCCCTGCGAGTCCCTGCTAACAACTCATCCAGTTGACTTTGAGCCTGTTTAATCCTTGCTCGCTGTTGAGTTAAGATTTCAGGGCGTGTTCCTGCTAATAGCTCATCTAATTGGCTCTGGGCTTCATTAACCCTTGCCTGTTGACTATCCATATCTGTGACCACTTCGTCAAACTGTTCACGAGAAATAGCCCCTTGCGTATAAAGATTCTGTCGTCGCTCCTGTTTACTACGAGCCAAAGCTAATTGTGCTTGCAGGGTTTTCAAACGCGCTTGGGCTGCCGCAATGGTTTCAGGACGAGGTCCCACTTCCATCTCTTGTAGTTGAGCTTTTTCTTGAGCCAAATTTGCTTGGGCTGCGGCAATCGTTTCAGCACGAGAACCCGCCTCCATTTCCTTTAATTGTGCTAAAGCCTGTTGTTTTTGGGCTAATAAGTCTTGTGTTTGGGCGATTAATTGACGGTCATCTAAACGAGCAAGGGGCGTTCCTTGATTCACCCATTGTCCTTCTGTCACCAGCAGTTGAGTCATTGTTCCTCCTCGTTCAAACCCTAAATCACTGGTATTTTGAGCGACAATTTCCCCAGTGTAAGTTCGAGACTGTTGATAAGCATTGACCTGTACTAGCCGGTCAATTTCAACGGGGAGAAGATGTTCATTTTCGGCAACCGAAGGGGCGATTGGTTGAGTTGGTTGACTCATTGACCCAATCCCATAACCAACTCCTAACAATAAAAGTCCCCCAAGATACCATCGCCGAACCCCTTGGAAACGGCGTTTTGATTGTTTTTGAGGTTCAGAAGAGGTGGCAGTGATTTTTAGGGGATATTCCGACATAGGAGGTGACATAGGATGGTTATCTGGCATAAGTCTATTCATTAAAGAATTTAACGTGAAGACGGGGATGGGTCTCAGCTTATCTACAACTGCTGTCCTATTCTTTCCGAATTTTATTTTTCAAACGACACCCTACGGCAATAATGCCTAAACTCATTAAGCCAAGGGTAACAGAAGGTTCAGGAGTCGAAACAATTCTCAGTTGCAGGGGAAATTGAATAGAAACCACGGGATTTAATGGGCCAATTGAGGGATCGATAAAAACGTCATCTGGGACAACGGCGGCATCTTCACTGACTAATTGTACTTTATTAGAACCCACATCGACTAAGAAAGCATTGGCTAATCCGTCAAATTCTCCGAGCAGGCCAGCTACCTTAGAAACACTAAAGGGATCACTAATAATCGCTTCAGAGTCATCATCAGGAGCGGTGGTTGCGCCATATTCTAAGAATGAATAAATATCGCTATAACCAAAGCTAAGAATTTTAGTGTTGTCCAACAATAAAAAGCTTTCCACTTCCTTAGGATTAGCGGCATAAATGCGTTCTTCTAGAGAAGACGTAGGAGAGGAAAAATAGTTCTCTCCATTAATATCATTTCCTAAATTCCAACTCTTGGTAAAATCCCCGTTTTTAGGACCAAAACTAAACCCAATACGATCGACATTAATACTGTTATTGGTGAGGAAAGTCGCAAAGTTAGAAAATCCTGTAATATTATTTAACAATGTGGCGGCTCGGGTTGCTCCTAAAGGATTAACCAAATTTTCGGGACTAAAATCAATCCCCGCAGCATAATAGGGGGCTGGATTTCCGGGTGAATTTAAAGCGGTTTCAGTGTGACCGGCGCCATAGCCCACAAATCCTTGAGGAGTCGGGTCTGTTCGTTTTCCAAATAACCGCAAACAGTTATTAGAAGCAATAGGCCGAGTTGCAATAAATTGGATGGAACTAAAATCAAATAAATCACCTGTTTCACAACTAGCAGCACGAGTGGGAAGGGGAGCTAATAAAGTGGCTGTTCCAGCGGTAGTTAGCCCAAGCAATAAAGCAAAATGACGCATAGACATGAGTTTTTTCCTAATTCAAAATAGAGAGATTATGAAAAACCTTTTGTGGTTTTTGCTGATCAGCATACTTCTAAATTGCTGAAGATTAGAGATTTAGATAGATTAATTTTAGATTTGATGATTAAGTTTTTTTAAGTTCAATCTATCTAGACATCATCTAAGTAGGGAGGCACAATTATTTGTAGGATGGGTTAGCGGTAGCGTAACATAATCGGGCGTTGGGTTTCATGCTTCAACCCAACCTACGTTCATCTTATATTTAATTCCACCCATTAACAGCCCGAAGGTATCGACTAATGTGAATCTCTTTCTTCCTTTAATCCGTTTCCCCGCATCATAACCCACCTCTTGATTAATCATCGTGGCGGTTTTGACCGATTGGCTGTCTAAAACTCCCGCGCTCGCCGCCGTTAGATGACCTTCCATCGTCCTGACGTAATCCTGGAGACAGTCATGGATTTTCAACCATGTTCCGTCTTGAGTCCACTTTCTCAAGTAGTAGTAAGCTAAGACGCATCTTAACCGCCTATCCTTAGATTAGCTAAATCTCCCCTAATCCCTTTACTTTTGCCTCTTGCAAGAGTGCAAGAGTGCAAGAGTGCCTCATCTCAACAAGCAATTTAAATGCGCGGGCAGCTTATACTGTCCCGTCAGGCGGGTAGTCCTGGGGCAGCCACCGCCACGCGCATTACCTACAGAGGACGTAAAATAGGGCGTTGATGACACCGATGCAAAAGTTAGTTCGCGTCTAGGTTTTAAGAAATTCCGCCCAAGAAGATTCATATCTCAAATCAGCAACGCCTTGCATGACTACTTACTATAATTTGAAGTGCGGAATGTGGGTTTTAAAAATTTGCGGAAAGACGCATCTCCGCTTGTAGATCAAAGACAAGCTCAATACAGCGCTTTCCGAGACGGAACATCCCATGCAATCACCGAAAGGCTTACTGTATAAGGACTTCAACCCTAGTAGTTGTACTTGAGCGATCAGCCAAGTGCTGTAATTTCCTTATCAAGAATTAAGAAGATCAGGAAATCAGTTTTGTTTGTGATGGAGTGAAAACTATCTTTTGTGGTCAAAAAATTATCCGCCATCTATTTTGGAAATTATAGGAACAGTATCATGCTTTTAACTCCAAACTTTAACCCTCTTAACTCCCTTAACTTCTCTCATTCTACGACTAACTTTCTTAATTCCGTCCCTCAGCAAGAAATAGCTGAATCCATATCTGTTATTCAATATTTAATCAATCAAATCCCTGAATCTGTGTTGTGGATCGATTTCCAAGGACGGATTAAGCATTACAATGATGCGGCTTGTGCTTTATTGGGATATTCCAGAGAACAGTTATCTAATTTGACTATAGAAGAAGCTGCTCAAGATTTTTTAAACTCAGATTGGTCTAGATACTGGAAATTAATTCAACGTCGAGGTTTTGGACGTTTGATCACACACCATCCTTATTATGGGGATCATCAATCCCTCGATATTACGGTTAACCTTCTCAAATATGGAGATCAAGATTATATAAGCATAGTAGCTCGTTCCTTAAATTTTCTAGAATCTGAAAAAGATGGCTACGCTTGCAGAATTCATCCTTCTGTTAACTCAAAACAAGCTCCTCAATCGTTGATACAGCCTTCTTCTACCCCGCAACCGAATTTCTTTGATTCTTTGGCTTCTTTCTACCCTAATAGTTCTCAATTAAAACCCGTTTTTGAGTTTATTGAGGCAAATTATAGTCAACCGATTACCCTCAATGATGTGGCTGGAGCGGCTGGTTATTCTCCTGCTTATTTAACCAATTTAGTTAAGCGTCGCACCGACAAAACGATTATTCATTGGATTGTGGAACGAAGAATGCTAGAAGCCCGATCCTTGTTACTGAAAACCCATGAGTCAATTACCAAAATTGCCGCCACCGTTGGGTTTACTGACCCCTATTATTTTTCCCGTCGCTTTAGTCAGTTACATAAAGTATCTCCTAAACGTTGGCGAGAAAAATATCAAACTCAAGTAGCTTAAATGATGGCTGAGTTTTAGGTTTTAGGTTCTAAGTATTTAAACTTTACACCTTACATAATCATGATTGAGGTGGGCAATGCCCACCTTAGTAGTGCTTAAATTATCCCTGTTTGATGGCAGGAAGAGACGGAGATTGACGAGAGAGTGAAAGGGTAATACCTAGTTGGGATAAATCAACCGTTTTATATTTTAGGATAAACCCTAAGCCATATTTTTCTACCACAGGAAGCGGTAATTTGGCGGCATGACTATAAACCACTCTAACGGTATCTTGGCTTCCTTTATTGGGTGAGTTATTAGGTTTTTGTTCAACAAATTGACCCAAAAACTGTAGAGAACTATAGGTTTTATTTGCTTGTTGGGAAATTTGGAGAAATTCAGAAATTGCTTGCTCCAATTCCTGTGTCAAGCTATTAATATTCTCCCCAATTTTTAACAATTGATACTCCTGTTTAGATAGCAGTTTTTCTAGCTTATCTTGCAGTTCTGTTTCAAGCTGTACAACGGCTGAAGTTAATAATTCTTGGAGCATTTGCGGAGATTTATGAGCGGTTTCAATCGGTTGAGTAGTGGAATAAATCTCTGTAACAGATGGGTTAAGAACATGAGTCTCTATCATAATTTTTACCTAGTAACTAGCAACTTAACTTTGTTACCTTTTATTGTAAGAAAAAAGGAGTTGAAATTTAATGGATAATATTTTGTATTGTCTGCTAGGTTTTTCGATTATATTTATATGGTAAAAATGTACTAAACTTGACCATAAAAAATAGGAATAAAAAAAATCCAGTTTTGGCGAAAAATAAAACATGGCTGATCAATGGATAGAGGAATAAACTAGGAATATAAGTTAAGCAATCTTAGTTTGCTAAAACACTTTTTTCACGTTAAAGGAACTTAACCCATGATGACAACTGTTCAATCTCCTTCTACCGTTGAAGACATTCAAAACTGGCTCGTTGATCAGTTTGCTCAACAACTCGATGTTGACCTTGATGACATTGATATTGAAGAACCTTTTGATAATTATGAACTCGACTCACGAAAAGCGTTAGTTTTATTAGGACGCTTAGAAAAATGGCTCGGAAAGGAATTAAATCCTGTGGTCATTTTTAACTATCCCACCATTGCTGAATTAGCAACCCGACTAGGAGAATTATATCTTTAACTTTTTCTTGTATTCTTTCTTATTCACTCTCTTCCTCATCACATTTTAGGAGAATTTCACCAATGGTTGCTACTAACACTAATGAGTATGATGTTGTGATTATGGGAGCAGGTTTCGCCGGGGTCTGTCAAGCAAGACACTTACTTCTAAATGTTCCCAACATTAAAATTGCACTCATCGATCCTCGTCCAGAAGAAAGAACTAATAAAGACCTCAAAATTGGCGAATCAATGGTGGAAATTGCCACCTTATTTGTTTGCAAAGAATTGGGGTTATACGAATATATGATCGAAAATCATCCCCCTAAATATGCTCTTAATTTTCATTGGGCAAAAGATGCAGATAAAACTGACACCATTGATGATTATTATCACATTTGGGCGAATCGACAATTTCCCCTTGGCACGTTTCAAATGAATCGGGCAAAGTTTGAACGGGATTTGCTCAAAATGAATAAGAAAATGGGAGCAAGTTTCTATCAAGGGCGTGTGGTTGATGTGGACATTACTCCTACTGATGAGATGCACACCGTCAAAGTTAAAATGATTGACGTAAATTATCACGAACTGAGAGCAAAACACCTTGTTGATGCAGCAGGACGTAAGTTTATTATTGGCCATAAAACTGATAACGTTATTGTAGGTGCAGATAATTTATTTGGAGTTGATACGGGATCGGCTTGGGTACGGGTTAAAAATATAGATCGCACCATTTTTCATGATGGTTATGACCCTTATGGAGCAACTTGTAGCCATTACTATGCAACCAATCATTGGTTTGGTCATGGTCATTGGTTATGGATGATTCCCACAGAAAAAGACTCCCAAGAAATCTCTATTGGAATTGCTCAACATCGCAGTGTTATCGCCAACGACCAAATTAATACTCAAGAGAAGTTTTATGCTTTCCTAAAAGCCAATCACAATCTACTTTATCGCTTATTCACCTCTGGCGAAAATGTCGATTTTCATTATCTTCCTAGAGTTTCCCATACTAGCAAAACGATGTTTTCTCAAGATAATTGGTATGTAGTTGGAGATGCTGCTTGTATTTTTGATCCCTTTTACTCTTTGGGAACAAGTATGATCGCTTTTGCGATTGAAAGTATCACGGAAATTATTCGTTCTCAACTTGCAGGAGAAGCGGATACAGAAGAAAAACGGGCGGCTTACAATGACTTTAACCTTACCTATACTCGATTGAATAATCATCTCATTGAACACCATGATAAACAATTAGGTCATGCTAGTATCATGAGTTGGCGTATTTATGCCGAATATATGTGGTGGTTTGGGATTCAAATTCCCCTTTATGTCGGCAAATGGCATTTAGATACTGGCTTTATTTCCCGTTATGTGCCAAAAGTTCAAGCGGATATAAAAGGATATTGGCATCATCTCTATGAACAATTTAACCAATTAGTTGAGCAGAATAAAAATATTGGTTTTATGGATGCTCATCGTACTGATCAATTAATCTGGGGTTATCATACCCTCAAACACTTCGATGACTTTATCGAAAACACTAAATTTGAACCACGACGGTGCAATGTTTTCGCTGGAATTAAAGCGACCAGTTTTTATACAGCAGTTTGGTATGCAAAGTTCCTCTGGAAAGGATTTGGTTTTTCAGCTTTTCTCAATCGCAAAAATCTGTCCTATCTGTTTGGACATCTTAATGGCGCCCTTCAATCTGCCATTACGGAAATGGTTTATAAGTATTTGACTTGTAAGCTTTCTGATAATAGCCAAATTGAACAAACTCGCCAAGAATTTACCAACTATCGTTATCGTCCTCAACTGAATTCTTGGCTAAAAGAAGAAGTGAAAAGATCGCCCGAAAAAATGCCTATTGGTGTCTAAATTTGGGTCAATCACTTAGGGTAAAAGATAAAATAAAAAATCACAAGATAGCATCTTTTACCTTTAACCCTCCGCAATTGCTGTCTATTACTTACGGATCTCTCAACTATGAAACCTATTGCAATTATTGGGATTGGCTGTCGTTTTCCTCAAGCCAATAATCCTCAGGAATTCTGGCAATTATTATCAAAGGGAATTGACGGCATCACCGAAATTCCTAAGGAGCGCTGGAATATTGATGAATATTATGATGAGAATCCCGAAACACAGGGGAAAATGAATTCTCGTCATGGGGGATTTTTATCGCAAGTTGATGGGTTTGATCCTAATTTTTTCGGGATTTCTCCTAGAGAAGCCTTATTAATGGACCCTCAGCAACGCTTACTCTTAGAAGTAGCTTGGGAAACCATTGAAGATGCAGGAATAACACGGGAACAATTAGCAGGATCGAAAACAGGTGTATTTGTGGGAATTGCCACAAACGATTATAGTCGCATTCATGCAGGATATAGCCACCAACCTCAAGGCTATGATTTAACAGGAAACTGCACAAATATCGCAGCCGGTCGTCTTTCCTATCTTTTTAACTTAAAAGGTCCTAGTTTAGCGGTAGATACGGCTTGTTCTTCCTCTTTGGTCGCAGTGCATCTCGCTTGTCAAAGTTTATGGAATGATGAGTCTTCAATGGCGATCGCAGCAGGGGTTAACCTGATTTTATCCCCTATTGGTCATATTGCGTTAAGCAAATTGAAAGCCTTGTCTCCTGATGGACGTTGCAAAACCTTTGATGAAAGCGCCAATGGATATGTGCGAAGTGAGGGAGTCGGTTGTATTATTCTCAAACCGTTGGCTCAAGCGATCGCAGATAAGGATTCCATTTATGCGTTAATTAGAGGAACTGCTATTAATCATGATGGACGCAGCAAGGGGTTAACGGTTCCTTATGGACCGGCACAAGAAAGCTTGATTCGATCAGCCTTGAAAAATGCCGAAATTGAGCCAAAAGAGCTTAATTATGTGGAATTACACGGGACGGGAACATCTTTAGGCGATCCCATCGAAGCGATGGCCTTGGGAGCTGTGTTAGAAGAAGGACGAGACAAGGATAATCCTTGTTTGGTGGGATCGGTAAAAAGTAATATAGGACATCTCGAAGCAGCGGCAGGAATTGCCAGTGTGATTAAGATGGCACTTTCCCTGAAAAACAAGCAAATTCCGCCCAGTCTGCATTTTAACAAGCCGAATCCTTATATTCCCTTTGATAAGTTACCCCTTAAGCTTCAATCATCTTTAATTACCTGGCCACAACAGGAAACAACCGCCAAGGTGGGAATTAGTTCTTTTGGATTTTCGGGAACAAACGCTCATCTTATCTTGGAAGAAGCTAATTTATCTCACCAAGAACCAATTTCCTTAACTTTCCCTCATTTACTTCCTTTATCTGCCCATAGTCACGAAGCGGTTAGAGATTTAGCTCAAAATTATGAAGATTTCCTGAAAGATCAAGCTTTAACCGCTGAATTTGTCCAGAATCTTTGTTATAGTGCTAGTTTAAGACGGACTCATCATGCTCATCGTCAGGCAGTTCTGGTTCATTCTCCTGAAGAATTATTGAAGGGTTTAAAAGAGTTAGAAACGATTGATTTATCGACTCAATCTAAGCCTTCAAAACGTAAAACCAACATTGCTTTTGTCTTTTCTGGCCAAGGACCTCAATGGTGGGCAATGGGACGGGAATTATTAGCAACAGAACCGGTTTTTCGCTCTGTTATTAAACAATGTGATACTTTGATTCAAAAGTATGCTAACTGGTCATTATTAGCGGAATTTAATGCGTCTGAAGCTCAATCTCGTTTACAAGAAACAGAAGTTTCTCAACCTGCTTTATTCGCTTTACAAGTTGGATTAGCTAAATTATGGCAATCTTGGGGGATTAATCCTAAATCTGTGGTTGGTCACAGCTTGGGAGAAGTTGCAGCCGCCCATTTTGCGGGAATTCTAACTCTTGAGGAAGCCATTCATTTGATTTGTCAGCGCGGACAGTTGATGCAGCAAGCAACAGGAAATGGAAAAATGCTTGCGATTGAATTACCTGTTAATGAGGTAGAAAATTTAATGGCTGCTTGGGAAAATAAATTAGAAATTGCTGCCATTAATAGTCCTTATTCAACGGTTGTATCTGGGGAGTCTCAATCGCTCGATCAATTAATTGCTGAATTGTCCCAAAACCATCCTCATATTTTCTACAAAGAACTCCCTGTTAATTATGCTTTTCATAGTCAACAAATGACTACTTTTGCGGATAAGTTAGTGAAAAAATTAGGAGAGCTTAAGCCTCAAAAAAGCACCATACCAATTTTCTCAACCGTAACAGGTGATCAACAAGAGGGGACATTATTTAATGCCGCTTATTGGGGACAAAATATGCGTCAGACGGTACGTTTTAACCCTGCGATTGAAGCAATGATTAAATCTCGTCATACTATCTTTGTTGAAATCAGCCCCCATCCTGTTTTATTGGGATATATTAAAAGTACCTTGCGAGAACAAGATACTGAGGGATTTGTTTTACCCTCTCTAAGACGAGAACATTCTGAACGGGGAACGCTATTAAATTCTTTAGGAAAGCTCTACACTTGGGGACAGTCGATTAATTGGGAAAAATTATATCCCGAAAATTGTCAGTTTGTTAAGTTACCGCTTTATCCTTGGCAACATGAATCTTATTGGGTAAGTGATGCTAAACCTCAATTTAAGTCTGTTTCTTCTGCTTCTAGTTTACTTAATTTATTAGTTGAAGGCAAAACTGAACAACTAACAGAACAGTTAAATCAAAGTGATCAATTATCACCTGAAGTCAAGCAGTTTTTACCACAATTATTACAGTTATTTGTTGGGGAAGATGCAACAATAACAGGCAAAATGCCTATCCTACAGGATGTGAGTAAAAACTGTTATCAAGTGGAATGGCAACTCAGTCCTTTAAACTTAAAAAATAAGCCTTCTCAAGGAGAACGGTGGTTAATTTTTAATGATAATCAAGGAGTTGGTAAAGCCTTAGCAACAACGCTAAATGATGCTTATATTTTGGTGTCTTCTGGTCAAACTTATCAGAAGTTGGTGTCAGGTCATTATCAAATTAATCCTAATAATGTTAAGGATTTTCAACGGTTGTTACAAGAGCTAACTGAACCGATCACCAAAGTGGTCTATTTATGGGGGTTAGACAGCGATATTAACTCCCAACCCTCTCAAACTCGTTCTTATGCCAGTTTATTGTATCTAACACAAGCTTTAGCTGAATGTAAAACTAAAGAACCCCCTAAACTTTGGGTCATAACACAACAAGCACAACCGGTGAATGATGCTGTTAAACCGCTTAAAATAGCGCAAACGTCCTTATGGGGAATGGGTCAAGTCATTGCCCTTGAATATCCCAATTTATGGGGAGGATTGATTGATTTAGAAGAAAAACAACCATCGTCTCAAGCAATTATTGCTGAAATAACAGAAAATCTAGGAGAAGATCGCATCGCTTTTCGGGATCATCAACGATATGTTGCCCGTTTAGTACCTAATAAAGCAATAAAAAGCTCAAACATCAATTTTAAAAAGACAGAAGCCAGTTATCTCATTACTGGTGGCTTAGGCTCTTTAGGATTAAGTTTAGCAGATTGGTTAATTGAAAAAGGTGCAAATCATTTAATCTTAACCAGTCGGCGAGCCTTAGCTGACCATTCAACGGATAAACAGGTAAAAATCAAAGCTTTAGAGGATAAAGGGGCTACTATTCAAGTAATTGCCGCTGATGTCAGTGATTATCAACAAACCCGTCAACTTTTTCACCAAATTCAAGAAAATTGTCCTCCCTTACAGGGTATTATTCATGCGGCAGGGGTTTTAAGCGATCGCACCATTGACAAGATGGATTTCCATTGTTTTGAGAGCGTATTTAATCCTAAAGCAGCAGGAGCCTGGAATTTACACCAACTTTCTCAAGATTTATCCTTAGATTTCTTTGTTTGTTTCTCTTCCATATCTGCTTTAATCGGATCACGAGGTCAAATTCACTATGCCGCTGCCAACCATTTCTTAGATGGTTTAATGCACTACCGTCGAGAGTCTGGACTCACAGGGTTAAGCATTAACTGGGGACCTTGGGCTAAAGGGGGAATGGCCACGCAAGGCTATGAAGAAGGCTTAAAACGCCTGGGAATCAATCCATTACAACCTAATTTAGCCTTGGATACTTTAGATGCTCTAATCCATGGTAATGTTACTCAAACAATGGTAGCAGAGATTGATTGGTCTAAGTTTAAAACGATTGTTGCAGCAAAAGGACGGGTGGCTTTCTTAGAAGCGTTATTCAAGCAAGATCAGGATAATTTTGGGCAAACGGTCGAGAATTTCCCCCAAACCATCCAAAAAAAACCTCCTCACCGACGAGTCACCCTATTAACCACTCGTTTACAGCAAGAAGTAGCGCAAGTCTTAGGAATTCACGGAGATACTTTACCAGATACTGATAAAGGGTTCTTTGAGATGGGAATGGATTCTTTAATGTCCGTAGAACTGAAACATCGTCTAGAAGGCTTATTTTCTGTCTCTTTACCTTCCACCTTTGCTTTTGAGTATCCCACTATTGGTGATGTGGTGCAGTATTTTGTCCAAGAAGTATTTGCTTGGCAAGATAATTCAGAAAATTCTCAGATTTCTTCGGAAACCGAGTCAACGGACGTTGTAGTACTCCACCAAGCCCTTGCTGAATTGGAGTCGCTGTCAGAAGTAGAAACAGAAGCCCTAATGGAGCGAGAATTGGCGGAATTAGAAGCATTACTTTAACAGTGAACAGCTATCAGTTAAGTAGGTGGGTGGAATTAAATATAAAATGAACGTAGGTTGGGTTGAAGCATGAAACCCAACGCCCGCATGGGTTACGCTACCGCTAACCCATCCTACAAATAATTGTGCCTTTTTAACATCATGGGTTCTCATCACCAGAAAACAGAATTAACGCCGTTACAAAAAGCAGTTATTGCGCTTAAAGAAGCTCGTAACAAGATTGAAGCCTTAGAACGGCAAAAAAATGAACCGATCGCTATTATTGGCATGGGGTGTCGTTTTCCGGGGGGTGCAAATAGTCCAGAGGCGTTTTGGGAGCTATTATCAAGGGGAAAAGAAGCAATTGTCCCTGTTCCTAGCCAAAGATGGGATGCTGAGGCTTATTATGACGAAAATCCCGATCTTCCTAACAAAACTTATGCTCGTTATGGTGGGTTTATTGACGCGGTAGATCAATTTGATCCGCAATTTTTCGGGATGACTCCGCGGGAGGCGATCGCACTAGACCCTCAACAACGATTATTATTAGAGGTAAGTTGGGAAGCGTTAGAAAATGCCGGAATTGCACCTCAGAAGCTGACAGGGACGCAAACAGGCGTATTTGTGGGCATTGGCTTGGATGATTACGCAAAACGGCAAATTAAGCAACAAATTCCCATTGATGCTTATACGGGATCAGGAAATGCGTTTTGTTTCGCTTCAGGTCGCTTATCCTATTTTTTAGGGCTACAAGGACCGAGTTTAGCCATTGATACCGCCTGTTCTACCTCTTTAGTCACGGTACATCTGGCTTGTCAAAGCTTACGCAATAGAGAGTCAAATTTAGCTTTAGCAGGGGGAGTTAGTTTAATGTTATCCCCGGAGGTGACGTTATATCTTTCTAAAACCCGCGCTTTGTCCCCTGATGGTCGTTGTAAAACCTTTGATAAAGATGCAAATGGCTATGTGAGAGGGGAAGGCTGTGGAATGGTGGTCTTAAAACGCTTTTCTGATGCTATAAGCGATGGAGACAACATTTTAGGCGTAATTAGAGGCTCGGCGGTCAATCAAGATGGCCCCAGTAGTGGTTTAACGGTTCCCAATGGATCAGCGCAAATGGCAGTTATTCGTCAAGCATTGGAGAATGCAAAAGTAAAACCCGAACAAATTAGCTATTTAGAAGCACACGGGACAGGAACAGCGTTAGGCGACCCTATTGAAGTACGGGGGATTAACAATGTACTATGCAAAGATCGTTCCACTGATAACCCCTTAATGGTGGGTTCAGTAAAAACGAATATCGGCCACCTAGAAATTGCAGCCGGGATGGCCAGCCTATTAAAAGTCATTTTATCCCTAAAAAATCAAGAAATTCCCCCCCATCTTCATTTTAAAGAACTTAATCCTGATTTAGCGGCTGCTGCAACCGCTCTCAAAATTCCTACCGCTTCTCTGCCTTGGCAGCGAACAGAAGAACCTAGAAGGGCCGGAATTAGTGCATTTGGATTGAGTGGCACAAATGCCCACATTATCATCGAAGAACCGCCTCAATTAAGCTTTAATCCTTCTGAAGTGGATCGTCCTGCTCATTTACTCACTCTATCAGCGAAAAGCGACGATGCTTTAGATGATTTAGCGCAAAAATGGGTCAACTATTTAGAGAAAAATCCTCAATTAAACCTAGCAGACTTAGCTTTTAGTGCCAACACGGGACGAGGACAATTTAACCATCGTCTGGCAATTTTGGCAAAATCAACCCTTGAAGCCAAGGACTCTTTAACAGCATTTACGCAAAAACAACCTTGTTTGAATGTTTTCAGCCAAGCAGTTGCAAAAAGTCGTCAAAATAAGATTGCTTTCTTGTTTACAGGACAAGGTTCTCAGTATGCAGACATGGGACGACAACTGTATGAAACTCAACCCACCTTTCGTCACGCGTTAGAGGAATGCGATCGCTTATTGCAACCTTACCTAGAAAAGTCCTTATTAGAGGTTTTATACAGTGATTCTAGCTTATTAGACCAAACTGCTTATACTCAACCCGCCCTATTCGCCATTGAATACGCATTATATAAATTATGGCAGTCTTGGGGCATTAAACCTGATGGGGTTTTAGGTCATAGTGTGGGGGAATATGTGTCCGCTTGTGTTGCAGGGGTTTATTCTCTCGAAGAGGGAATCAAGTTAATTGCCGAAAGAGGACGCTTAATGCAGTCTTTACCCCAAAAAGGCGCAATGGCGGCCATATTTGCCCCTATTGAAACAGTAAAATCTGTTATTTCTCCTTATGGGGATCAAGTTGAGATTGCCACTATCAATAGTTCGGAAAATATCGTTATTTCGGGTGACAAGGAAGCGATTAATCGGATTAAAGCGGATTTAGAATCACAAAGCATTGAAGTGCGTCTGCTTCAGGTATCTCATGCTTTTCATTCCGGGATGATGCAACCGATATTAGCAGAATTTAAAGTGATCGCTGCTAAAATTAGCTATAAAACACCCCAATTAGATTGGATTTCCACCGTCACAGGTGAAGAAATCAGCCAAGCAGTAACAGAGGACTATTGGTGTCAACAAGTGCGTCAATGCGTCCAATTTGCCCCAGCAATAGAAACCTTAGCCAGCCAAGGTTATAATCTATTTATTGAAATCGGCTCTCATCCGATTTTAACGAGATTGGGTCAAAAAACCTTAGCAAACCCTGATTATCTGTGGTTATCTTCCCTACAACGAGGACAGGATGATTGGCAAATTTTATTACAAAGTGTGGCAAAATTAGCCGTTTCTGGGGTTAATATTGATTGGAATGGCTTTGATAAAGATTATGCTCGTCTTCGTCTTCCTTTACCTACTTATGCTTTCCAAAAACAACCCTACTGGTTAACCGTAGGGGAGCCTAGTTTGCGCCCAACCCAAGAGACAGAAACCGTAGAAGAACAAGACTTACACCAAAGCCAAGAAAGAGAAACTGTAGGGGTACCAGACTTGCGCCCAACCCAAAAACAAGACGAAACCAAGGCTGAAAGCTTAGAAAGTCAATTAATTGCCTTAATAAGTAAAATTACGGGTTTAAATCCTCAGCAATTGAGTTTGAATGTTTCCTTGGAAGCAGATTTAGGGTTAGATTCTATTATGATGACCCAATTAATGAACGGGTTACTATCATTAATTCCTGAAGAACAACGTAGTCAATTTAGTGAAACCTTTTCCCTACGCCATTTAATGCAAGTCTCCAATCTTCAGGAATTATTAACCATTCTTCAATCTCATACTTCATCCCCCAAATCTCAAATCTCTAACCCCAAACCACAAACCAAAAACCTCCAACTACAATCCTCGAATCTGGTTCCTATTCTCCATAGTCAAATTCCCTTGTTAATGAGTTATTGGAGTCTCAATTCTAATAGTTTATTTACTAAGGTTAAAATTGCAGGAGAATTTGACTTAAATATTGCTCAACAAGCATGGAAACTGTTAATTAATCGACATCCCATGTTACGGGCGCAATTTCAGATTCGAGAAGATGCCACCTGCTTTGCAGACTATCAATTAGAAGTGCTAGAAAACCCCATTCCTCCTGAAATTATTGTTAAAGATTTCACCACTTTAACTCCCGATGAACAAGGGGAGAAAATTGAAGAAGAAATCTATCATTGGTTAAACTATAACTGGTCTTTAACGCAATGGCCACTGCATGGATTTTCTGTTCTTAAATTATCTGATCAAATTCATCAATTATTTTTAGGGAATGAACACTTAATTTCGGATGGTTTAAGTAACCATGTCATAATTCGGGAATTCTTGGAAATTTACCGGGCTATAGTTGCTAAAGAAACGCCAAATCTTCCCCCTACATTGACTGTAGAAGATTATCGAAAACAGGTTCAATTAATGAACGATTGGCAAGATATTGAGGAAGATCGAGCCTTAGCAGAATACAATAATGCTGTGTCTGGAATGTCCTATCGTTGGCAACCTAAACAGCAGAAAAATGCTCAAAAATCTCCTCTCTTTTACAATCAAAAGTATCTACTTTCAGCAGAAACTACCTCTCAATTAATCGACAAAACCCGTCAATGGCGAGTCCCGATGAATGCACTATTATTAGGTGCATTTCTAAAAACTATGTCACAAATAGATTCAAAAGCTGAAAATATCGGAATTTCGATTCCCACCAGTGGACGAATTTACCCCGAAGTAGATGCAACAGGTGTGGTTAGTAGTTTTGCTCAAAATCTGGCATTAAGTTTTACTAAACCTCAATCTGAGCAAGATTGGCCGACCTTTTTAAGCCAAATTCAGCAAACTGTACAACAACATATTGGCACAGGTTTAGATCGGGCGCAAACTCGTCAAATGGGAACAATTTTTCGAGACAATATTACCCTAGAAAAGGGTAAAATTCCCCCTCATAGTCTTTCTTTAATACAGGAGGCTTTAAAGTCTAATTTATACCTTCCTTATACGGGACAAACTCACCTTCAACCTCAGTATGATGCTTTATCAATTACTGACTATCAAGCAGGAGGAATGAACGCAACTGGAACAATTGATATTTTGCAAGAAATATTTAATAATCGTCTTCATTTATTTGCAAGTTACGATTACCATCACTTTGACTTATTGCTAATAGATCAATTAATGACAGCCTATGTCAGCCAAATTGAAGAACTAGCCAATTTACCCGTCCAAGATCAAGTTATTATTTCTCATTCTTCGTCTATTTCTCTTAATACAGAGATTGAAGAAATGCTACGACAAATAACTTCCAAAATTTGTCATTGGACAATTGAAGAAGAAGAAATGAGTGATGATTTGGAGGCAGATTTAGGACTAGATTCTTTAGAACGCATTCGCCTTGTTACCAAGCTAGAAGGGATTTATGGCAAACAATATCGCCAAGACCTTTTAAATTGTCGAACTTTACAAGAAATGGCTGCTATTTTAGCCCCATCTCAACCTTCAATCGTCAACAGCTATTCGTAAAATATAGCCCGACAAATTAATGTTAGGACGAAGAAAAATATGTCATTCCTGCGGTAGGTAGGAATCCACAAATATTTATGATATCCTGAACTTTTTTTGTCCGGCTATACCTCAATCAGCGAAGGTTCGTTATCAGTCCTTAATGGCTACCTTTTAAAAGACCAATGGGCGCAAGCCTTGCGCCCCTACCACCTAACATCTAATAGAGGATTATTCTTATGGCTTTTTCCCCCGAAATTCCCTACTATAAAATTATTAAACAAGCACAATTAACCCCTGATGCGATCGCTGTTTTAGATGAGACTTGTCCCCTAACTTATCAACAATTAGACCATCTTTCTAATCAAGTTGCTGCTTATTTACAGACTCAAGGTGTTAACCCCAATACCAGAGTAGGAATTATGACGGAACGAAATCCAGGCATGATTATTGGTATTTTGGGAATTCTTAAAGCCGGTGGCTGTTATGTACCCTTAGATCCCGATTATCCCGTCGCAAGATTGCGTTATATTCTTCATCATGCCACTATCGAGATTTTACTTACCGAACATCAGGTAAGTGAACAGTTAATTTCTTGTGTGACAGAACCTTTACCCTTGCAAACCATCCTCTTTTTAGATGAAGGAGAAAGATTAAACAAAATTAATGATTTAACTCAGATTACCACTTCTATCTGGCAAAAACACAGTAAAGAATCCATAAATCTTTGTAATCGTCCTGAGGATTTAATGGTAATTCTTTATACGTCTGGATCAACAGGACGGCCAAAAGGGGTAATGTTAAACCATCGCGGTTATATGAATCGTCTAGAATGGATGCAAAAAACATTTTCCCTGAAAACAGGCGATCGCATCGCACAACGCACCTCTTTTTGCTTCGATATTTCCGTATGGGAAATTTTCTGGACGTTAATGGAAGGTGCAACAATATGTCCCGTCAAACGCGAAGTAGTCTTAAATCCTTGGGAATTTGCTGCATGGATTAAAAAGACTAAAATTAATGTAATGCACTTTGTTCCCTCCCTTTTTGGGGAATTTATCAGTGCGATTGAAAACGAATCTTGGACATTTCCTGATCTACGCTGGTTAATCTTTAGTGGGGAAGCTTTACCCATGTCTTTTATCCAAAAATGGCTTGATTGTTATGGATTAAAGACAGGTTTAGCCAATCTTTATGGACCGACAGAAGCCTCAATTGATGTGACTTACCATATTATTACAGAACGTCCTGACGAACGCACCAGCAGCCAAATTCCCATCGGAAAAGCGATCGATAATGTCTATCTCAAAGTGTTGGATGATCAGATGCAACCGGTTAAACAAGGGGAAATGGGAGAACTTTGGCTTGGTGGCGTACAATTAGCGTTAGGATACCTCAAAGATCCTGAAAAAACCGCTAAAGCGTTCTGTTCTAATCCTTTTTCTGATGTCTCTGGTGACTATATTTATCGGACAGGTGATCTAGTCAAGGAATTACCCGATGGTACGCTGGAATATCATGGACGTATCGATAATATGGTCAAAATTCGGGGTTTTCGCATTGAATTAGGGGAAATTGAGAGCATCTTAACCACTCATCCCAATGTCCGCGAGGCCGCCGTTTTAGCTATTGATTACGGCGAAGGACAAAAACGATTAATTGCTTGTTTATCGGGGGATAAAATCAAAAACCGAGTTCTCAAAGCACATTTAGAGCAGAAACTCCCCCATTATATGATTCCTCAACGATTCGCTTGGTTTCCACAACTTGCTAAGAATCATAACGGAAAGTTAGACCGTAAAGCATTAGCCGCCGAATTACTTCCTGCTCCCGCTGCTCCCTCGGCTCCCCCTACTCCTTCTCTTATCCCCCTTGGACCGGCACAAAGTTGGTTAGTCAACTATTTTGAACCTCCCTATCAATGGTTGGGTTATACTCGTTTTCTCTATCATCAGTCTTTGAATCTTGATATTTTCAATCAAGCTGCTAATCTTTTGGTGCAACGTCATGAAGCTTTTCGGACGGTTTGCCTACAAAATCAAGGTAAATGGCAGCAATACTTGATCAATGATCCTCAACCTATCCTGGCAGAGTATTGGGATGGAAGCCACTTAACAGAAGCAGAACGTAATGCTAAAATTCAAGCTCAAATGTCAGATTTAGCTAAAAAAATCCAGATTGACCGTTGGCCACTCACTGCCACTCTTGTCGTTAAAGTTAGTCCCTATTGCTACGATATTACGATGGTCGCTCACCACATCATTGCCGATATGTTAAGTGCAACCATCTTGTTTAAGGAACTTTGGAGTGCCTATCATCAATTATTGGTAGGAAGTGATCCGACTTTTCCTAACCCTAATCCTCAGTCTTACTTAGATTTTGTGCAAGTCTTGAGGGATGAGGAGAAAAAAGGAACAATGAACGAACACTTGAATTATTGGAAGGAACAATTTCCCGATGCAGAGAGTCGCTTTGAAGTCCCCGTCGATCATGTCAAAGGCCCAAATATTGAAGCTTCTGCCGAAAGTGCGCGATTTGTCCTAAGTAAAGCGCAAACTAAACAGTTATTAAGCCAAGGCAAGGTTTATTATCAGTCTAACTTTTATCCTATTCTCCTTGCTCCTTTATACCGTTTATTAGGTGATTGGAGTCAACGCAAACAGGTGGTTATCAGTCATCGTAGTCATGGGCGAGATTTAGGCGAAGGTCAGTCTTTTATGGAAAGTATGGGCAATTATGCTGTAAATTTTCCCATAGGCATTAATTTATCCACTTCTACGACTTGGCAAAAAACTATCAGTACCATCAATGAGCAGTTTGAAAGCTTACCAATGAATGGCGTAACTTATGATTGGATAGGTGAGTCTTTACCTGAATATCTCTATCCTGATAGTAATTTAACCCCAGTAAGGGCTAATTATCTGGGAAATCGTTCGGTTCCTCTCTCTGACTTGTTTGAGTTTGTTTATGGCGAGCGCGATTGTCGTTTATCGCCACTGGATCAAAAACGTACCACATTGATTGAATTCTTTTTCCTAATCATAGATGGTCAGTTAGAGATAAGAATTGAATATTCTCGTAATTTCCATCTTCCTACGACCATTGAAAAAATCGGACAAGATTACCTCATTCTTCTTGAGGAATTAGTGCCTATTGGTGTTGCTGATTCCTAACCTTTCAGGGGGGAGTGTCAAGCAGTCCGTGGCATTGACTCATATTAAATCCGTTTGATTAAGTCAGGAGAATACTTTGGCAAAAGTGCTACCTCGAAAATGTCTTGACTATCGTACCCCGAATGAGGTATTCCCCAAAGGTAGATCAGATAGTGATGCAATTCAGACTTGAATTGGCGTCACCAAGAGCGTGATGGACTGCTCTAGTTACCAGATTTTTCCCCCCCCGAACGCTTACTAAAAATCATCCATTTGTGAGAGTAGATCATCCATTGTATAAACTTGGAACTCTGCCTAAACTGAAGCTAAAGGGAATCAAACAATTCTTTGTTCATTCTTTAAGAACTATTCGTTGTCTCTACAGACTGCTATATTATTGATTGGAGAACACACCTACAATGTCTGCTCAATCCTCAACCTCTAGCCTAACTGCTTTACAAAAAACACCGATCGCTATTATTGGAATGTCGGCCTTATTTGCTAAAGCCAAGAATTTACAGGAATATTGGCAAAATATTCTCGGTAAAGTGAATGGAATCACTGAAGTGCCAGAAAGTGCCTGGAATTTAGAAGATTACTATGATCCAGACCCGAAAGCACCAGATAAGACCTATGGTAAATGGGGGGGCTTTTTGCCTAAAATTGATTTTGACCCCTTAGAATTTGGTCTGCCACCTGATACGTTAGAAGCTTTAGATTCGGCTCATTTACTTGGTTTAGTGATGGCTAAACAAGCTTTAGAAGATGCGGGTTATAACCAAGGAAAAGAGTTTAATCGAGAAACAACAGGGGTTATTTTAGGAGGAAGCGGACTCTGGAAAAGCATTACTCCCTTAACCAGTCGTCTGCAATATCCTCTCTGGAAGAAAATTTGCCAAAAAAGTGGTTTATCTCAAGAACAAACCGACAAAATTATCGAAAATATGAAGGCTGCCTATGTGCCTTGGCAAGAAAATTCTTTCCCCGGTATGTTACCAAACGTCGTAGCAGGTCGTATTACTAATCGCTTTGATTTAGGAGGAACTAATTGTGTGGTGGATGCAGCCTGTGCGAGTTCCTTAAGTGCTTTAAAAATGGCGATCAGTGAATTAATTGAAGGCCGTTGTGACATGATGCTTACAGGGGGCTTTGACACGGATAATTCCATCCTTAACTATATGTGTTTTAGCAAAACTCCAGCTTTTTCTAAGAAAGATTGTCTCAATCCCTTTGATGCTACCTCCGATGGCATGATGGTAGGGGAAGGATTGGGAATGCTGGTGATTAAACGGCTTGAGGATGCAGAACGAGACGGAGATCGCATCTATGCAGTAATTAAAGGCATCGGGACTGCTAGTGATGGTCGTTTTAAAAGTATCTATGCACCGCGTCCTGAAGGTCAAATTAGAGCCTTACGGCGTGCCTATCAAGAGGCGGGATTTTCTCCCGCTACCTTGGGGTTAGTTGAGGCCCATGGTACTGGAACACCAGCAGGAGATTTTTGTGAATTTACAGCCCTGAATGAGGTTTTTAGCGAAAATAACGCAGAAAAGCAAACGATTGCTCTGGGTAGTGTCAAATCTCAAATTGGTCATACCAAGGCGGCGGCGGGTGCTGCAAGTTTAATTAAAACGACTTTGGCCTTACATCATAAAATTCTTCCTGCTACCATTAACATTACCGAACCCAACCCTAAATTTAAGATTGAAGACTCGCCTTTTTATCTCAACACCGAAACCCGTCCTTGGTTGTCCAAAGGAGAGACACCGAGACGAGCCGGGGTTAGTTCCTTTGGTTTTGGGGGAACTGATTATCATGTGGTGTTAGAAGAATATACGCCCAAATTACCCCAAGGAGAAAATCGAATTCATCACCGTCCCCAATCAATTTTACTCTGGGGTCAAAATCCTGAAGAATTAAGACAAACTTGTCAAAAAGCTCTAGAACAGTTGCAATCTCCCCAAGGGTCACAAGTTTATATTGAACTACAAAATCAAAGCAAATCGGCTCAACTTCCCTTAAAGGTTGCTAGAGTGGGCTTTGTTGCGACTTCCTTGGCGGAAGCTATTAAATTACTACAAGCAGCCGTTAAACAGTTGCAAAAACAGCCTCAAGCAGAGGCATGGGAACATCCCCAAGGTATTTATTACCGTAAGACGGGGTTATTACTGGAGGGAAAAGTCGTAGCATTGTTCCCCGGCCAAGGTTCTCAATACCTGAATATGGGTCGAGAAATTGCCCTAAATTTGCCAGAAATCCAAACCGCTTATCAAAAATTGGACATATTGAGAGCTAAAGCGGGTTTAACGCCCCTTTCAGCAGGATTATTTCCGATTCCTACCTTTAACGAGGTGGACGAAAAACGGCAAACCTCTTTACTGCAACGGACGGAAAATGCTCAACCTGCGATCGGGGCTTTCAGTGTAGGACTGTATAAAACGTTGCAAAAGACGGGATTTAAGCCAAATTTTGTGGCCGGTCACAGTTTTGGGGAATTAACCGCACTCTGGGCCGCAGGCGTTTTCACCGACGACGATTATTATTACTTGATCCAAGCTAGAGGCCAGGCTATGGCCGCACCGAAAGGAGCCACCCCTCAAGGGGCGATGTTAGCGGTGACGGGGAAAGTATCTCAGATAGCGCAATGGGTTGAAGGAATGGCCAATGTGCAGATTGCTAACTATAATGCACCTGAACAGGTGGTATTATCGGGATTAGCCTCAGAAATTGCCACTATTGAGAAGATTTTAAGCTCTCAAGGCTATCAGGTTACGCCTTTACCCGTGTCTGCTGCTTTTCATACTTCTCTAGTACGTCATGCTAGTCAACCCTTTGGGAAAGCGTTGGATCAAGTGACGTTTCATGCGCCCCAACTTCCGGTTTATGCTAATGTGACCGCGGCCCCTTATCCCAAAGATTTATCAGGGATGCGTCAGCTTTTAGAAGCTCAGTTGTTGAATTCGGTTCAGTTTGTCCAACAAATTGAAAATATTTATGCTCAAGGCGGATATTGCTTTGTGGAAATTGGACCGCGCCAAATTCTCACTAACTTAGTTAAACAGATCTTAGGCGATCGCCCTCATCTGGCCATTGCACTCAACCCCAGTCGGCAAAAGGACAGTGATGTTCAACTCTCACAAGGAGTAATGCAGCTTCGAGTTTTAGGTTTACCGTTAAACGATCCGGAAAATGCAGCTTTGACGGTGAAGACTCCTTCAAGCAAACGCAAAGGTATGATCCTGAAGCTGAATGCAACCAACTACATCAGCGATAAAACCAAAGCTTTGATCGGAGCTGCATTACAACCTGATTCACCTGCGGAAATAGAACCGTCAGTTGATTCCCAAACGGTTGAATCTAAGTGTGAGGAAGTGAAAGGGTCGGAAAACGAGGAAATTTTAGCCTCTATTCCTTCCGTCAACCCTTATCCTTCTGATTCTCAGCCTCTTTCAGAGGAAATTCCAACACTCAATTTATCTATCGTTTCTCGAGATCAAACTGTAACCATGACTATGAACAACGCTATTTCTAACAACATCAACCCTCTTTTACAGGCATTCTACCAATATCAACAGAGTCTTGCCAAGGTTCACGAAGAGTACATTAAACATCAATCCCAGAGTTTTCAATCAGTGTTGCAGTTATTCAAACAAAAAGAGATGACAGCAGTTGCTCAAATTGACGAACTCTCTACTCCTGCTGCTGCTTCGGAGAATTCAAAATTTGATCGGCAAAATTCAGAGGTTTCCTCTGTTAGCTTTCCTGATCCTACCCCTTTTAAGTCTGAACCTCAGCCCTTACGGACTCCAGAACCTCAACCTTTAAACACTGCACCTCAACCCTTACCGACTCCCGAACCTGAACCTGTTCACATTTCCCCCATTGTCAACTACTTAGAACCTCGTCAACCCATTGCAGCCATCTCTACACCTGAACCTGTGTCAGAAGTGAGCGAACCTTCTTTAGACTCCATTCAAGATGATGCACTAAGTCAAGCCTTATTAGAGGTTGTCAGTGAAAAAACAGGCTATCCTACGGAAATGTTGGAATTAGAAATGGATTTAGAGGCAGATTTAGGCATTGACTCGATCAAACGGGTAGAAATCATGGGAAGTCTGCAAGAAGCTTTCTCTGGGTTGCCCAAACTTAGCCCTGAAGCATTAGCAGAAAAACGTACCCTAGCCCACATTGTTCAGTATTTGAGGGAGAAAATGATGGTGACAGAAAAAAAAATAGCTTAGTTGTTACCTCTACCCAGTCTAACCATCGAAAACACGGTGATATTGGACGTTATCAAATGAAACTGAAGCCCCTTGCTGCACCTGATTATTGGGATTTTCCCTCAACCCCTGATCAAACCTGTTTGGTGACCGATGATGGTTCATCTACTACTGCCCAAGTTGCTCAAAGTTTGCTAAACCAAGGCTGGCAAGTTGTGGTTCTCAGTTTCCCTCAATTCCTTATTCCTGTGCGTTCTTCTCTTCCTGCGGGGGTTCGACATTTTGTTCTCAATCATTTAAGTGAAGAACATTTACAAGCACAATTGGGAGATATATTTAAAACTTGTGGACTGATCGGCACATTTATTCATTTACATCCTCTCTCTCAGGGGTTTAATCAAGATCAAGAGACTTCAATTAATTCTGATCAAGCGATTGTTAAACAAGTGTTTTTACTAGCCAAACATCTTAAATCTTCTCTGACGCAAGCGGCCAGTCAAGGACGCAGTTGTTTTCTCAGCTTAACCCGTTTAGATGGAGAATTTGGTCTCAGTGGAAAACGAGAATTTAGCCCTATTAGTGGCGGTTTATTTGGCTTAACGAAAACCTTAAATCTAGAGTGGGAATCGGTCTTCTGTCGCGCTCTAGATATTAGTCCCGACTTAGATGAAATGACAACGGCTCAAATTGTTTTAGCTGAATTGCATGATCCTAATAGCTTAATTCAAGAGGTGGGTTATACCCCAAAAGGTCGAATGACTTTGACTTGTGAATTAGCTTCTTTGAGCAGTAATTAGGGAAAAGTTAATAGTTAGAATAAAATTAGCTGGGCGCGAGCATTGCGCCCCTACAGAATTATATTTATTCAAATAAATTACGGTATAAATTCTGATTTTTAGCTAATATATACTAACTATTAAATATCAACTATCAACTATCAATTATCAACTAACACGGTATGTTCCCCATGATTAATGATACTCAACTTAATTCATCTTCGGTGGTTATTGTCAGTGGTGGTGGCCGAGGAATTACGGCTCAATGCGTTATCTATTTGGCGCAACAATATCATTGTAAATTTATTTTATTAGGTCGTTCGCAAATTTTAGATCCTGAACCTGAATGGAGTCTTTCTTGTCAAGATGAATCTGAGTTAAAGAGGCAAATTATGCAACATTTAGCAACTCAAAATGAAAAACCAACTCCGAAAAAAGTTCAAGCACTGTATCAACAACTCTGTCAAAGTCGGGAAATTAAGCAAACCTTATCAGAGATTGAAAAAGTAGGAGGAAAAGCCGAGTATTGCAGTGTTAATGTTACCGATTCACAGCAAGTAAAAGCAACTTTAAGACCGATTATTCAACGTTGGGGAGAGATTACGGGCATTATTCATGGTGCGGGAACGTTAGCAGATAAATTAATTGAAAACAAAACTGAACAGGATTTCGATAAGGTTTATAGTGTCAAAATTGATGGGTTAAATAGTTTATTAGGTTCCCTAGAAGTTAACCGATTAAAATTTATTGCCTTATTTTCTTCTTTTGTTTCATTTTATGGCAATATCGGTCAATCTGACTATTCTTTAGCTAACGAAATTTTGAACAAGTATGCTTATTTACTTCAACAAAAATATCCTAAATGTCATGTGGTTTCTATTGGGTGGGGTCCTTGGGATGGGGGAATGGTGACACCACAGCTTAAACAGTTGTTTGAGCAGCAAAATATTAAGGTTATTCCTCAACAAACAGGGGCGCAAATGTTAGCAGAAGAATTAACCCAAACTCAAGCTAAAACCCCTCAAATTATTGTGATGAGTAACCCTATTTCTCCTTCTCCTAAACTGGTTACACCGCAAAAGCATAGTTACCGTTTATATCGTCGGTTGACGTTACGAGGAAACCCTTTCGTTTATGATCATGTCATCGGGGGAAATGCAGTTTTACCCGCGATGTGTGCCTTAGCATGGATCACTAATAGTTGCGAACAACTTTATCAAGGATATCGTTTTTTAAGTTGTCATAACTATCAGGTGCTTAAAGGAGTTGTCTTTGATAAAAGTTTAGCTAATTTGTATTGTTTGGATCTGACTGAAGTTGATAAAACAGAAGATGAAATTAAATTTGAAGCCTTAATTTGGAGTGAAACCGCTAAAGGAATTCCCCTTTATCATTATCGGGGGATTATTAATATTACTAAACAAGTAATAGCTGAGAGAAAACTTGAGGAAAGTATTCAGACTGTTACGGAATCTTTCCTTAATTTACAACCCTATCAAGCAGGAGTTCTTTTTCATCAGCCCAGATTTCAAGGAATTAAGAAAATCTTAGAAATTAATAAAAACGAACTTGTTTTTAACTGTTACTTACCTCGAATTTCTGCACAAGATCAAGGACAGTTTAGTGTTCAATCCTTTAATTCTTATACGGCTGATCTCTTGTTTCAATGTCTTTTAGTTTGGGTCAGAAAACACTACAATTCTGGTAGTTTACCCCTAAAACTAAATGAGCTTGAGCAGTTTAGTTCCCTCCCTTTTAATCAAGAATTTTGGATCAAATTATCCATTAATGAACATAGTGATACTAAGGTAATTGCTAATGCACTTGCTTATAATTCTCAAGGGAAAATTTATTTAGAAGCAAATAATATGGAGGTTACTTTGAGTTCTTGTCTTAATGTTTTGTTTCTTAACAATACGGTGAATTCATCGAATACTGTTTGCTTGTAATTTTTTCTCAATTGATACCCTATTTACATTTTCACAGGAGATATTATGAAACCTTCCAAATTAGCGATCGCTGGACTAAGTGGCTTCTTTAATCAACTGTTAACCAGTCAACAACTATCAGCTTTAATTTATCAAGGAAACTCCCTTGATTATTCTAACAAACCGATTAGTGATCATTCTTGGTCTATCTTATCAAAGATGTCTGATCAAGGGTTAAAAGATTGTACTTGTAAGATAGGAAAAAAAGTCGCTTTAATTACTGCTAATAATATTAGCAACAATCAAGAAACTGAGCTTAAAAATATTAGTTATCAATTGGAAAGATTATGGAATTGTTCCATTGTTCCCTTTCAATTAACCCAAGGATCTGATTCTTTATTAAAGTCTCTCGAATTAGCCCAAATTCTCTTAACCGCCAAAGAAGTTGATACAGTTATTATTAGTGCGCTTAATAGGAATTGTGAGTCTATTATTGGCGGAGCTTTAATCCTCAAAGATTATGAAACAATCCCCAACAATAATAATACGCTTTTTTACGGGATTATTGATAGCTTTAGTAAAATAGTTAACCCCTTATCTTCTCCATCAGTTGCGATTAAACAAAGTTGTCAGCAAGCATTTAAAAATGCTAAGATTCACCCCTCAAATATTGGTTATTTAGCTGTTTCCTCAAGAGAGATAGATCAAGGGTTATTAGAAGCTTATTATGCTAATCATAATAACCTAACTTGTGCAGTTGGAACAGTCCAAGAGAATAATAATAACTTAGGGATAACTGAAGATTTAATTAGCTTAATTAAAACAGCACTTTGCTTAAAAAATCGTTATCTTCCTGCTTCCGCTCAACTGTTAACTTCTAATCTTACTCAAGAATGGCAAAATAGTTCTTTTTATCTACCTGATGTATCACTTCCTTGGTTTCTTGAAAAAGGACAAGAAAAACGCTATGCTGCGCTTAATTTAGTCAATCAAAATAATACTTATAGTCATTTAATTTTATCGGAAGCAACTCCTCAAAGTACACCCAATAATGGCTATTTACCCTATGCACCATTTTATCTATTTCCCCTCGCTGGAAATGATAGTTCATCTTTACAAAGTCAGCTTGATAACTTAACCCATAGTATTGAAAACAGTTTCTCCTTACCCCATCTTGCCAAAGAGAATTTTATTCAGTTTCAACAGAATTCTCAGTCTCCTTATGTTGTAGCAATTGTTGGGAATAACAAAGAAGCTTTGCAAAAGGAAATTAAACAGGCTAAAAAAGGAATTGATAAAGCCTTTCATACAGGAAAGCCGTGGAAAAGTCCCCAAGGAAGTTATTTTACCCCTAAACGGTTAGGAAAAGTGGGTAAAGTCGCTTTTGTTTATCCTGGTGCGTTTAACTCCTATTTAGGAATGGGAAGAAATCTTTTTCAATTATTCCCTAAATTATGGGAGAGAGCAGAGAGTTTAATTAGTGATCCTGCTACCTTTTTTCAAGCAAACTCTCTTTATCCTCGCCGTCAATCTCCCCTTTCTAAACAAGACTTAGAAACCCTAGAAACTCAATTCATTGCTAACCCTTTATCTCTCTTAGAAACGGGAACGGGTTTTGCGGTTTTATTCACCGAAATTATGCAGAAATATTTCAAGATTAAACCTGATGCTGCCTTCGGTTATAGCATGGGAGAAAGTACCATGATGTATTCATTAGGAGTGTGGCCAAATGCGGATCAAGGAAGTCAATTTGTTCATTCTTCTCCCCTATTTAAAACCCGTTTAATGGGAGCTAAACAAGCCGTTGCAGAATCTTGGGGTCAACCGATAGATGAAAATTCATGGAGTAGTTATGTTTTAATGGCTACAGCTGAAGCAGTTCAGGAATGTCTAAAAACAGAAAGTAAGGTTTATTTAACCCATATTAATACCCCTCAAGAAGTTGCGATCGCAGGAGATTCTCAAGGTTGTTTACGGGTGATTGAAAAATTACAATGTGATCGGTTTCGTTCGCCTTCTGATATGGTTTTACATTGTGAAGTTATGCAATCAGAATACAATGAGTTTCTTAAGCTAAATACGGTGACAATAGGAACACCACCTGATACTATTTTTTATTCCTCTTCTCATTATGATTCTCTGGCCTTAGAACAAGAGAAAATTGGTGAGCATTTAAGTCAAGGAATGTGTCAAATGTTAGATTTTCCTCGCTTAATTGAACGCACTTATCAAGACGGGGTAAAAATTTTTCTAGAATTAGGATCAGGAGGAAGTTGTTCTCGTTGGATATCGGAAACTCTTGGTCAAAAAGAGCATCTTGCATTGTGTATTAATCGTCGAGGTGCTGATGATTTAGCGACCATTATTAAGATGTTAGCACAATTAGTCAGTCATGGGGTAGAACTAGACTTATCCCCTCTTTATTTAACAGATGAAGCAGAAACCTTAGAGGCGATTTTTAAGACAGTGTTAACCACAGCACCCAAAGCTAATATTGAACCCCAAACTGAGCAACAAAATTCAATTATTCGAGAAAATACTGCTTCTCAAAAAGTCGCTGCTTTAGTCGCTTCTTCTACTCAACTTCTTTCCCAAGTTCCAACCATTTCTACAGTTGATCATTTAAGAACAAGCGTTATTTCTTCTCATCCTAAAACCGTTAGACCTTGTTTATTTGATCAACCTGAGATTCTCGAATTTATTGAAGGTAAAGTCTCTAAGGTTTTTGGTCAAGAATATGAACCCATTGATCATTATACCCAACGAGTCAGAATGCCGTCTCCTCCCTTTTTGTTCGTCAGTCGGGTGACTCAATTAGAAGGAAAATTAGGTGATTATAAATCAGGTTTCATCGAAACAGAATATGATGTACCAGAAGATGCTTGGTATGCAGTAGATGGTCAATTAACGGTAGGAATTTGTAAAGAAGCCGGCCACGGACTCCTGATGCTATTAAGTTATATCGGGACAGATTTTGAAAATCAAGGAAAACGCTCTTTCCGTTTATTAGATTTATCTGCAACCTTCTTATTTGAACAACCTGAAAATGTTAAGTTGTTACGGTGTCGAGTTAAGATCACCTCTTCGGTTAAAACTGATGATAGCTTATTAATTTTCTTCCAAGGAGAGGTGTTAATTGGGGATCAAGTTTGGATGAAACTTCATGACGGTTGTGCTGGACTCTTTTCTGATGAAGAATTAGAAAAAGGACAGGGAATTGTGCTAAAAGAGGCTGAAGAAAAAGAAAGAAACTTGATTAAAAGACAACAGTTTACTCCTCTTTTAACTTGTTCTAAGTCATTCTTTAAAAAAGAAGAACTTCTTAATCTAAGTCAAGGCAATATTGAGGCTTGTTTAGGGAAAAACTATCAACAAAATGGCTTAAATTCTTCCCTCAGATTACCCCCAGAAAAACTCTTAATGTTAGAGAAAGTGATGATGGTAAATCCTCAAGGAGGAATAGCTGGACTAGGGTTAGCAGTGGGAGCAAAACAGATCACTCCTGAGGACTGGTATTATTCTTGTCATTTTAAAAATGACCCCACTTTACCGGGGAATTTAATGATTGAAGGAAGTATCCAACTGGTGCAATTTTATTGTTTATGGTTAGGGTTACAAACTCACAGGAAAGATGCTCGTTTTCAGGTGATTCCTAATCAAACCCAAGCAGCCCGTTTTCGGGGACAAGTGACTCCCCAACATGGAACTTTAATGTATCAAATGGAGGTGTTAGAAATTGGACTTTCTCCTCAACCTTATCTTCTGGCTAATGTGGATGTTATTTTTGGCGGAAAAACCATTGCTACTATTAAAAATATTGGTGTTCAACTGGTAGAAAAAACAGACACCATTCCCAGTATTTTCCCACCCATTGAGTCAGGAACATTCCCCCATATTTCCCAATTATCAAAACAGTCATCGGTTTTATTTAATGAAAACCAATTAAAAACCTTTGCTAAAGGATCAGTGGCTGCCTGTTTGGGATCAGAATTTGACATTTATGAAAATCGTCAATCGGTTCGTTTACCTAACGGGGAGTTTCAGTTAGTCAGTCGGGTATTAGACATCGAAGGTAAACGTCATGAATTGCAAAAACCATCGGAAATTATTACCGAATTTGATGTCAAAGAAAATGCTTGGTTTTATAACCATAATGCCTATCCCACTTTGCCCTACTGTACTTATATTGAAATTGCCGGTCAACCTTGTATTTTCTTAGGGGTTTATATGGGAGCAACTTTATTATTCCCAGAAGATGATCTTCATTTTCGTAATTTGGATGGACAGGGAACAATTCTCAAAGAAATTGACCTCCGTAATAAAACCATTACGGATAAAGTTCGTCTCCTTTCTACCACCGCTATTCAAGGGGCAATTATTCAAAAGTTTGAGTTTGAGTTATCTTGTGAAGGTGAGCCTTTTTATCGGGGAAATATGGTCTTTGGAGACTTTAGCACAGCCTTGTTAGCGAATCAAGTGGGACTTGATGGTGGAAAACGTCTTAAACCTTGGTATCAACTGAATAATTTATCCGATTTAACCGTACAGGAAATTAATTTACAAGATTCCTTAACTCACCAAAACTTCTATTCAGTAAATCCTGAAAAACCCCACTATCGTCTTTCTCAAAATTATCTTGATTTTATCGAAAAAGTTTTCCTAATTGAAGATGGGGGTAAGTATCAAAAAGGATATATTTATGCCAGTCAATCAATTACTCCCGAAGATTGGTATTTTCCCTTCCATTTCTATCAAGATCCCGTCATGCCTGGTGCCTTAGGCATTGAGTCTATTCTTCAAGCTATGCAAACTTATGCGCTGCAATTAGACTTAGGCAAATCTTTCAAAAATCCTCGCTTTGGTCAAGCCATTAATCATCAAATCACCTGGAAATATCGAGGACAAATTACACCCGAAAATCGTTTAATGTCTTTAGAAGTGCATATTTCCGATATTCGAGTCGAAGATGATGTAATCACAATTATCGGAGATGCCAGTCTTTGGAAAGAAGACTTAAGAATTTACGAAATTAAAGACATCGCCCTGTGTCTATTAGACAGTGAAGAGTGAACAGTTAACAGAGACCAGTGTATCTCGACTACTCGGTTAGTGCATTAACCATCGAATTGGGATAACCCCAGTTACCAGTGAATAGTAAACACCCATCTTTCTTTTCCGTCAGTTTAAAGTCAACAACAATGGAGAAATAAACCCCATGTTAACTAGCCATAACCCTCTTACTAGCTCCCCTAAACCATCTATCTCCTTTGATAGTGAAGGAATTCGAGAAAAATTAGCCAATTTAGAGCAGCCTTGTTATGTATATGTCAAAAATAACCAGATAGGACTTTCTCACGAACCTAATGCTGATATACTGCCCCGTAGCATGATTAATGCCCTATCACCCCAACAATTAGGCGATCGCGCTTTTTGTGACTTTCATGGTTTAGACTATGCTTATGGGGCGGGTGCAATGGCCGGGGGTATCGCTTCCGAAGATTTGGTGATTTCTCTGGGAAAAGCGGGATTTTTAGCCAGTTTTGGGGCAGCCGGGTTAGTTCCCCAACGGGTTGAAAAAGCCATTCACACCATTCAAGAAGCTTTACCCAATGGACGATATGCCTTCAATTTAATCCATAGCCCCTCAGAGGAAGCCCTAGAACGGGGTTCAGTGGAACTTTACCTCAAATATGGGGTAAGAACTGTTGAAGCCTCTGCTTACCTGGATTTAACCCCCCATATTGTCCGTTACCGAGCATCAGGATTACATCTAAATTCTCAAGGCGATATTGAAACCCAAAATAAGATCATTGCCAAAATTTCTCGGACCGAAGTTGCTCAGAAATTCTTAAAACCTGCTCCCCCTAAACTGCTGAAAGCTTTAGTTGAACAGGGACAAATTACAGCCTTACAAGCAACTTTAGCTGAAAAAGTTCCTTTAGCCGATGATATAACCGTTGAAGCTGACTCTGGTGGTCACACAGATAATCGTTCTTTGGTTTGCCTTCTCCCTTCTATTATTGCCTTACGCAATGAGATTCAACAGCAATATCAGTATGAGCGTTCTATTAGAGTGGGGGCTGCTGGTGGGATTAGTACTCCAGAATCAGCCTTAGCGGCCTTTATGATGGGAGCGAGTTACATTATCACAGGTTCGGTGAATCATGCTTGTATTGAAGCGGGAACATCTGAACATACCAAACAATTACTTGCCCAAGCAGCAATGGCCGATGTGGTAATGGCCCCTTGTGCTGATATGTTTGAAATGGGGGTGAAAGTTCAACTCTTAAAACGGGGAAGTTTATTCCCCATGCGCGCGCAAAAATTATATGATTTGTATCAAACTTATGAGGGAATTGATGCCATTCCGACCGAGGTTCGTCAAACCATAGAAAAGCAAATTTTCCAAAAACCATTAGAGGCCGTTTGGCAAGAAACCCTTGCTTATTTTCAAGAGCGAGATCCCGAACAAATTGAACGAGCAAATAATAATCCTAAACGGAAAATGGCTTTAATTTTTCGCTGGTATTTAGGGCTTTCTTCTCGTTGGGCAACCAGTGGACAGCCACAACGAACAATGGATTATCAAATTTGGTGTGGTCCGGCGATGGGTTCATTTAACGATTGGGTTCGAGGAACTTATTTAGAATTTTCCGAAAATCGTCAAGTGGTGGATGTAGCAACTCATATCATGCGCGGTGCAGCTTATCTCTATCGTCTGCAAAGTCTGAAGTTACAGGGGGTTAATCTTCCGTCTCCCTATCATTTTTATCGACCCACGCCTCTTTAAAAACCCCCTTATGAACCTTGTGCTGGAATTTTCCCATGATGACTAAAAATGCCAATTCTCCCTTTTCTGTTGGACTTCCCGCCCTTTATTTAGTGGCCTTTTTATCGGGAATTTCCCTAGGGTTATTTAACCCCTTTGTTTCTACCCTTATGAAAGAAAAGGGTTACGACAATATTGTTATTGGGGCAAATTCTACTCTTTACTTTTTTGTCATTGCCGCAGGAACACCAATTGTGGCTAGTATTCTTCGCCAAATTGGATTAAGAAAAACCATGATGTTAGGATTCCTTTTAATGGGAATAACTGCACCTCTATTTGCCTTTACTACTCAATTATCTCTTTGGTTTATCATTCGTGGCGTTATGGGTTTGGCCTGTTGTTTATATCTGATTTCTGGACAAACCGCTATTAACTATTTTTGTAATGATCAAAATCGAGCCATGGTTAATGGTTTAGATGCTTTAGCTTTTAGCTTAGGTTTTGGTATCGGTCCGATTATGGGAGCAGTCGCCTATAATCTTTCTCCTAAGATCACTTTTTTATTAGGAAGTGGCTTGATTTTAAGTGGAATTGTTGTTGTCTTTTTTGGATTACCAGAGAAAACGGTTAAGTTTCAAAAGCCCAATTTTAGCATTATTCAAAAGCTCAAACTTCCCCTACAAGGAGCTTTTGCTTATGGCTTCAGTGTTGCCACCTTAGTTTCTCTTTATCCACTTTTTTTACTCGAACAAAACTATGGTATTGAGCGCATGGGTTTAATCTTTGGCTTGTTTATTTTAGGCGGATTAATTTCAACCGTTCCTATTACTCATTTAGCCGATAAGATGGGTAAAGTTAAGGTTTTAGTCGGTAGTGTAATTATTGTAATTGTTTCAGTTTTTGGCTTATCTTTAATCGAAAATCCCATGATTACCCCCTTTTTAGCTTTTGTCTCTGGGGTAGGAATGAGTCCCATTTTTCCCTTATCATTAGCCCTGATTGGTTCTACCGTTACCCTTAATGAATTATCCTCCGGGAGTGCTGTCTTTACCTCAATTTATAGTGCAGGTTGTACCGCCGGTCCCATTCTATCAGCTATTGTCATGACCATGATGGGAACTCGGTATATCTTCTCATTAATGTTAGTCATTTTTGTCTTATTTTTGCTGAGTTTAAGTCAGTCCCAAAAGTCCCATTCTGACTATCAACATTCTTCGGAGAATAGTTAGGAAAGTTTCTTGAATTTTAACTACACTAATTAACCCCATTCACAATTTATTCAAGGACAAAATCATGGAAAAATTAGCAATCATTGGTTCGGGTATTTCTGGCTCTCCCATCGCCTATTATCTTCAAGATCAATATGAGGTTGATGTCTATGAAAAAAGTAGTCGTGTCGGCGGTCATGCTCACACCTTAGATTTGGATGAGGATGGTCAACGGATTTCTTTTGATACGGCTTTTGTGGTTTGTAATAAACCTAATTATCCCAACTTGATGAAATTTTTTGCTGATTTAGGAGCAGAGACTCAAGATCATTTAGGCGGATTTAATTTTTATAATTTGGATACTGGAATGCAGTTTAATTCCCTAGATCTAGAACTGCCGATGGAAGAATTCGCTCGTCAGCAACCTTCAGAATTAGTCGCTTGTTATCAAGAAGCTAAACGTTTTTTTTCAGAAGCACGGGCTGATTTTTGGGAAGGAAAAACGAGAATTTCTATGCAAGAATATCTAGATAAAAATAACTATAGCCAAGCCTTTCGAGATAACTTTGTCATGCTAATGGGGTCAGCCGTTTGGTCAATTCCTACTGATTTATTAATGGAGTTTCCCGCTTCAACTTTTATCAGCTTTTTTATGACTCATGACCAAGGCGGTTTAGGGGGAAAAACGGTCGAATGGCAAACCGTTAAAGGGGGAAGCAGTCGTTATGTTGAAAGGGTCAAAGATGCTTTAAAGAAACCCATTCGCACTGAACAAGAAGTGATTTCCGTTAAAAAAAGAGAAGACGGAAAAGTCACGATAAAAACGACCACAGATGAAGAAGTTTATGATAAGGTGGTTATGGCTACTCACGCTGATCAAGCATTAGGAATACTTGCTGAACCAACTGAATTAGAACAAAACATCTTAGGCTGTTTTAAGTATAATGAAACCGCCGTAACTGTTCACACTGATCCAGTTATTATGAACCCCGATCGCAGTAAATGGCAATCCTGGAATTATGGGCAAGTAACTAAAGAAGGAAAGCTTTATACTTATGTCACTTATTATGCCAATAAAGTACATAATTTTACCGCCAAGAAAGATTATTTTGTTTCCTTAGATACCCCCCCCATCGCCATTGATGAAGATAAAATTATCCGCATTCTTAAGTATCGACATCCAGCTTATGACATGAATACTCTAGAGGCGCAAAAACAAATTTATCAACTCAATGAAACTGGCCCTATTTACTTCTCAGGGACATATTTCCACATCAAAAAACGAGGCATTGATTCCTATGGCTTTCATGAAAGTGGCATCGGTTGTGCGGTTGAATTAGTTGAACATTTGAAAAAAGGATAATGTTTGGCAAAATACAGAATCAATAATCAGCAACTATACTCAAGTATTTTTCTTGACTCTTTTGAGTAAATTTAACTACAGCTAACTGTTAGTTTCTTAAAAGAAGTTGAAAAATTCTGCTCTTTGCTGAAACCTCCTTTAGGATAGAGAAAACATTCTTGACTACAAACTCTAAAAAATTGACACAGGAGATTTAACAATGAACTCAAAACATCTAGCAACTCTATTAGGATTAACCTCTGTAATCGCTCTTAATCCTGTTCTTCCCGTTAAAGCTGAACCCGTTATTTATATTGAAACAGGGGGGAAAGACAGTCTTCACTTTGATCCTAATGTACTAGCCGTGTTGGAAAGTATTGGTTTATCTTTGGCATCGGTTGAGAATACTGATACTCCCGCACAGGGATATGATTATGCTTTTGATATTCTTCCTCCAAGTTATGACCCTAATATAAGAGGAACGGATTGGGTATTTAGTTACGATGGAGAAACAGATAATTATGAGGCGATTAGTGGAACAACTGAATTGACTGGAAGTGTCTTTTTCAACGTTGATCAAACTAAACTTAATCTTCCTCCTGTGTTCGAGATCGGGGATTTTTCTGCCTTCTTTGAAGTTAATACCGATCCCAATATTCCTGAGCCTTACTTTGTTTTTGTGAGAGATACAGCCAACACAGGTCTTCCAGTTTTTAGCACCGTAGCACCCGGCTTACCTAATGTTGATTTGGTCAATAATACTTGGATTCTAGAACCTTTAGGAATTCTTTTAACGAAAGAGTTTAGTGATTATTTAATAGCAGCAGGAGCAACACAATCGGTTGAAGGATTACAAGTTGCTGTAGCCAGAGGAGATCGTACTTTTATTCCTTTTGCTACTTCTGTTCCCGAACCTACGAATCTTGTAGGAATTTTTTCGATTGCTGGCTTAGGGTTAATTATGAAGCTCAAAAAGTCGGTTTAGTTAACCTCTGCATAACTAGAGGGCTCTCTTGGGTTTGGTGGGTAAAATGTGTTCTAAGATACAGTCCTGCTGGCGAGCGAGTGGAAGGAACCACAGAGACACAAAGGACACAGAGATCGATCACTCCTATATAAGTTAAACTTATCACACAAAGAATAAGAGAGCCACTAGAGTTGTTGTGTAATAATTAGAAAAGCTTGAATCTCTGCCACAATCGAGTGTTTAGTAATTTTAAACTATAATTTCTGTCACTCCACTCAATTAAAGTAAGAGATTCAGCCGTTTTGATTGTTACTTTGCAACAACTCTAATGATTACTTGTCATTTTGCTATATAGGGAAATTGTTCATGAATTCTTTGTTTTCATCTATTGGATTAGCATTAATTGCAACCACTTCTGCAATGTTCGTTCCTGTAACTACTATAGCAGCGACGTTTGACTATAGCCCATCTTCCGCACTTCTTAACATTCAATTGATAATTTTTACTAATACATTGCTTACAACCCATTGCCAGTAAGGATTATAGCTACAATGATGGATTTTTATCAAGGTGAAGAATTGTAATTGGTTTTCTCAGAAAAAATCAATTATTGAAAATAGTTCTTAATAGTATTCTCTACAATGACAGTTTTTCGTAAAAACATCTTGGGGAATGTAAAAACATATAAAAATATATGAAGATGTGCGGAATGTCGGCTATAGTAAACTACAGTTAATTTCAACACGACCTATTGAATCTAATCATGTTCTCAGCTTTTTTGGTGATCAAGCACAAAATGAGGGGTTTTTAGCTTTTGCGAATGCAGATTATTCTGCACCAGATGCTGGTCATACAGGAGGACGAGAATTAAATGCAGGAACAACCTCTTATTATACGGCTGGTCGAGAAACTAATTTAATTGCTAGTGGAGCAACTCGTTCAGCAAGCTTGAATGGAATATAGCAATTCTTGGAGCTATGAGGTACAATGGAAAGCAAATAGACAAATAATAGAACTTACCAGCTTCCTATGAGACCCTATTCCGTAGATTTTCGCCAAAAAATTATCGA
>VYLH01000024.1_pt1 | contig 49660 bp, 35 predicted proteins | sample 5114361 | NCBI WGS metagenome assembly VYLH01 (sample SAMN12291772, study PRJNA351875) | freshwater metagenome | isolation source: freshwater lake | place: USA: Michigan, Kent Lake | collected 2013-08-15
GGGGGGGGGGTGGGGGTTAGCTGAGGAAATCCAGCAGCGAGGTCGCCTGAACCCGTGCCGTTGTCTGCAAGCTCGCCGAGAGTTGGGTCTGAAGAAGGCTGAAGCGGGTGGCGGCGGCGGTGTAGTCCACGTCCTGCAATTCCGAGCGAACCTTGGTGTCGATGGCGTTGCGGTCGTCTTCGATCTTGGTGGCAAAGTCCACCCGCTGAGCGAACCCACCGACCATGCCTCGGGTCTCCGAGATCAGGCCGATGATCCGATCGATGTTCTCTCCAGCAAGCTGGATGCCAGAAACGTCGTTGGTCTGCAGGGCGTCGCGCAGATCGATGAGATACGTCACCAGGTTGTCCGTGCGGACCTTTGCCGTGTCCGTTCCGACAAAGGTCGAGGTTCCGGCGTTGTACGCGCCGCCGAGCAGGCCGAGCTGACGACCCGCGGTCGAGTTGTTCGCCTGTTCCACCTTCACCGCCTGGGTGAACGCGCTGTTCTGCACCAGCGTGATGCCGTTCGCCCCGTCGGCGAGCTGGGCCACCAGATCGCCGGCGAGCAAGCCCTGGCCCGGCAACTGCGATGCGATCTCGCTGTTGATCCGTGCCAGCACGGTCTGCACGTTCGTCAGGTCCTGCGGCCGCAGATCCACCTTCACCACCGCGGCGGTGGGGGTGTTGCCCAGCGTGATCTTGAAGTCGTAGTTCAGTTCGGGATCGACCAGTCCGGTCGCAGGGTTGGTCACGTTGTCAACGACCTGCACGCCCTTGCCGTTGTTGAAGACCGACAGCGGCGTCGTGGCGGCGAAGGTCCGCAGGCCCAGCCGGGTCGCGGTCGAGTTGTTGCCCGCGACCTCCTCGATCGACAACGCCATGGCGGCCGACGTCGAGACGTCGCTGAGCACGTTGATGCCCTTGCCGTTGGGGTCGATCTCGACGCGAATGCCGACGTTCTTGGACTCCAGAGCGCTCTTGATGTCCTGCAGGGTCGTCGCGGTGGAAAGGTCCACAACCGTCGAGCGACCCAGGTGATTGACACGAACGCTGCCCAAGGCACCGGCAACGCCGGCGAGAGCCGAGATCGGCGTGGTCCAGGTCAGCTTGGGATCGACGCCCGTGCCGTTGGCGGAAGCCGGCGTAAACGTCGCGCTGATGCCAAGGTCCTGAGCGGTGACGCCCTTGCCGACGTCGCTGATCTGCAGCGATCCGCCGGCGGCGACGTTGATCTGCAGGCGATCGCCGTTGACGGTGACGCCGGCTCCGGCCAAGACCGTGACGCTGTTGGTCGTCTCGTAGGAGCGGATGGCGTTGGTGAGCTTGGTGATGACGTCCTGCACCGTGTCGGCACCGGCAAGGTCGACGGTGGCGGTGGGACCGCCGTTGAAGGCGAACTGGAGGGTGCCGACGCTGACGCCCAAGCCGCGGGCCCCGTTCAGAGTCGAGAGCTTCGCGCCGGTTGTGAGATTCGGGTTCAGGTCGACATCGCCCTTGATGCGGGCCGAGGTGCTTCCGACGCCGGCCGACGGCCCGAGCGTGATGGGCACAGTGTCCGCGTAGCCGAGGTCGGCCAGGAGGCCGTTGCCCTGGGCCTTGAACTGGTACCCGCCGTTGATTTCCTGCAGGGGCTGGGTGCCGGGGGTCGAGCCGCCGAAGACAAAGCCACTGACGCCCTCGCGGTTGGCGGTCTTGACCAGGCCGGAGAGCAACTGGTTGACGATGATGGCCTGGCTGGCCCGCTCCGAGGGCGTCGCGAGGGAATTGACCTGGGCGAGTGCGATCTGCTTGGCCTGCAGGGCGATGTCGTTGACCTCGCCCATGGCGTTGTCGAGCACGCCGAGGGAGGCGGAGGCGTTGCTCAAGTTGCGCAGCACCTGCTGACTCTGCGCCTGGCGTCGCGCAAGAACCTGAATCCCCGCGTACCGCACCGGATCGTCGCTCGGGCGGCTGATCTCCTGCCCGGTCGAGAGCTGGTTCTGGACATCGAGCAGCGACAACTGCGTGCGGCTGATGTTCCCCAGGCTCAGGTTGGTCCTGAGCATGTTCGGCACGCGGGCGATGTTGGCGGGGATATAGGTCATGGGGGCAGGGGGGCTAACGCAATCCGGAGGCCAAAGGAAAAGGGCCAAAGCGCCAAATGGCCAAAGTGCCAAATGAAGGCAGGGCCGTTGGGCTCTTTGTTTGAATGTGGCCCTTTGGAGCTTTGGCCGTTTGGCCATTTCCGCCTTGGGCGATGGGAGTCAAACAAGCTGCATGAGCGTCTGCAAGAGCTGATTCGACACGTCGATCAGCCGCGCTCCGGCTTGGTACTGCCGCTGGTAATTGAGGAGGTTCAACGACTCCTCATCGAGCGAGACGCCGCTGACGGCGGACCGTTGGGCGTCGAGGCTTTCCCGCACCGCGCTTGCCGCACCGGCCGCGGTCTTCGCCGCGCTGGTGGCGACGCCGACGCCCTGCACCGTGTCGGTCCACGCACCCAGAATCGAGCGGTTCTGCAGGTCGTTCAGGGTCTTGGACTGCAGTTTGGCCAGTTCCAGAGCCGTCGCGTTCTCGACGAACTTGCCATCGACCATGCGGCCGACCTGCAACTTGCTCGGATCGGCCTGCAAGTCGGCCCGGACGTTGATGTCGCTGGCGCTGCTGCCCGTGAAAAAGCCGTTGACGCCCATGACGGCCAAGGCCCCGGACGTGTCGTCGCTGAAGCTGAAGGAGAACCCTGTCTGGGCGTTCACCTGCATCTTTCCCTCGGCGTCGAACGTCGCCGACAGGCCGGGGATCGACGCGAGGGCCGCTCGGATGTTCTCGGGGGTGGTGTCGTTGGTGTGTCCCGGCAGCCCGAGGTTGTTGATGCCGTCGACGTCCACATTTACACGAACGGTCTGGGTGGTGCCCGTCGAGGTTTCCTTGACGGTGACGTAGAACCCGCCGCTGGTGGCCTTGAACGGCAGTTTGTTGGTCGCGTTACTGGTCGGGTCGTTCAGGGACAGCGTCCGATCGGCTGTCGCGAACGCGAGCGAGCCGATCGCGGTTGTAAGGCCGTCCTTGTTGGTGCCGGTCGAGTGCAGCTTGTTGACCTGGAAGATCAACTGGCTGGCGACGCTGTCCAGTGCCGCGGCGGCCTGATCGACGCTGGCCTTTCGGTCGCTGAGCAGGGCCCCGAGCGTGCCGGACTGCACGGGCAGGGTCTCGCCGTTGTCGGTGGTCTTGAGCGAGGCCTCGAGGGTGCCGTTGTTGTCCACCAGTTCGAGTTTCAGCCCGCGGGTCTCGCCGGCGAGGATGACGGGGGTGCTGCCGATCAGGATGTTGACGGTGCCGTTGGGCTGGTCGATCACCGTGAGGTCGACGAGCTTGGACAGCTCGCTGACAGCTTGGTCCCGCTGGTCACGCAGGGAATTCGCCACGCCCTGGCCAGCCTCGCTGTTGGCGATCTGCAGGTTCAGCTTGGAGATTGAGCCCAGCAATTCGTTCGCCTGCTCTGCGCCACTCGCGAGCTGCTTATCGATCTGATTGCGGAGGGCGGCGATGTCGTTCCTGGTGCGGCGGAGGAACTCGGCGATCTTGGTCGCCTGCTGCACCACCACGCTGCTGGACTTGGAAAGATTCGCACGCTCGGACCAGACGCTGAAGAACGACTGGAGCTGCGTGGTGAAGTCGTTGCCCGACAGCTCGCCCAGGGTCGATTCCAGCGACGAGAGCGTCTGGAGCTGCTGGCTCGCGGCCGACTCATCGGCGACGCCATTGAACAGCCTGTTTTGCAGGGCTTCGTCGATCTGCCGCCGCACGTCCCGGACGTTCACTCCCCGTCCGCTGCGGCTGGAGATGTCGTAGGTCGCCCCGCCCACGGGCTCCAGATACGCCACCTGGCGGTTGTACCCGGGCGTGCCGACGTTGGCGATGTTGTTGCCACTGACCTGAATGCCCAGCTGGCTCGCGGTGAGAGCCGAGCGACCGATCAGCATTGCGGCGGTGAGGCTCATGGGGGAAGGGGTGAAGGGGAGGAGCGGGGCAGGGGAGCAGGGTTAGAGACGCACGTCGAGGCTGGTGACGATCTGATTGCCGGCGACCACGCCGCGCTGGCCGTAGGTGCCGGCGTGCGAGAGCGAGCGGGCGACCTGGCGCATCAGGCCTTCCATGTGGGCCATCAGCACGCGGCTGACGACCCGCAGCAGGTTCTGCTCCTGCTGCAGACGCTCGATGGTCTTTCGGAGTCGAGCACTCATCTCGAGCAGTTCCGTGCGCTCTGCGTCTGGGCAGTGCAGGGCAATATCGCTGAGACGGCTGAGGTTCTTGGGGGTGGGCGTGATCTCTCGCATCGCCCGGGCGACCAGCGACTGACGCTTCAGTTCCAGGTCGGCGATCGCGGCAAGAGTCGCCTGTTCCTCGCGCACAATCTGCTCGCAGCGACGAGCGTCGGCCTGGCGGATGGCTTCGTGGTGCAGGGCCGTGTGCCGCAGCATCGCCTCGTGGCGATCCAGCAGGGCTTGGAGCAGTCCCCGCAGGTCTTCGCTCAGGGTCGGTACGCCGCCGGCGATCCTGAGATCGGGCTTTCCAAAGTGGGGCGCGGCGTTGGGAGAGCGATGGGGGGTGGGCGTCATGGGATCATGCTCAGGTCGTCGCTACTCGGCGCGATGGGCTGCGTGCCCTGCGACCTCTTCAGCATGTCCTGTGCCAACCGATCGACCAGCGGCCAGTTGGACGACTTCACCATCTTCTGGGCCAACCGGGCGTCGATCATCGACTGGAACTGCTGCTCGGCCTTGGTCGGTGCGAACGGTGCGGCGGTGTTGTTTGTGGAGCGGAGTTGCTTGAAGACCGGCTGCACCAGCGCGATGGAGACGAAGTTCTCCGCGGCCTCGCGGACCTTCGCCGGATCGGCCTTGCCGCGGATCTTGTCGATCTCCTGACCCATCACCTGGGTGAACGCCCGCTGATCGTCGCTCGACAACGCCGGACGCGACGCCAACCGAGCGGTTTCGGGGTTCGCACCGGAGATGAGTGAGGCGAGCGCGGCGGGCATGGGATGAGTCTTTCGGAGCGGGAAGACCGGCCGGAGGCTGGTCTTGCCGGGAATCAGTCGACGATGAACTTGGCGTGCAAACGCCCTGTTTTGTAGAGCATTTGCAGGATTTCGATCTGGTCTGTCACCGTGACGTCGATCTGCTTCATCGCCGCCATCAGGTCGGCGAGGCGGGCATTGTCGCTCTGGCGGCCGCGGGTCGCGACGGTTGCGAAGCGGGTCGTTTCGGTCAGGGGATTCTGCGTCGAGGCCACCGGGGGCGGCGTGGTGGTGTTGATCACCAGGTCCTTGTGCGTCACCAGCCCCGGGCTGATCTCAACGTCACCGGTGATCACGATCACGCCGCTGCGCGGGTTCACGATCACCTGCGCAGGAAGGTCGAGATCGGCGACACGGATCGGCGTGGCCATCACCGCAGCGATGAAGCCAGAACGAGCCGAACGCTCGGCCTCGGGGATCTCGACACGGATGGTGCGCTCGTCGAGCACGGTGGCCGCGCTCGTGGTCTGGCGGACCGAAGGATCGGACTGCAGCGTGCCCTCGGGTGAGGCCTCGGAGTTGATCGCAGTTGCGATCTTCTGAGCCGCGGTCCAGCCTGCGTAATAGGGGTGGATGTAGAGCTCGAAGACATCACCGACCTCGGGGCCCATGACATCGCGCACGAGCTGCGCCCCGCCGCGGATCTTGCCGCTGGTCGTGATCGACGGATCGGGCAGTTCGATCGCGCCGTTCGCCATGGCATAGACGGGGCTGGTGATGAGCGGGCCGCGGAGCGGGATGAGGATGAGCCGCCCGCCCTTGAGGCTGGTGGCGCTGTAGACAGTGGAGATGTACGCGTCGAAACGGTCGTCGGAGCGACCGCCGATCTCGGGGATGGTGACATCGACCCAGACCACGGCAACCGCCTTGGCCGCCGAGAGTTCCGCGAGTTGGCCCGGAGCATTGCCCTCGTTCTCGAGCAGTTTCGCCAAAGGCCGAGCGAGGATCGGTTCCTTACCCGCGTCGCCGGTGCCCTGGAGGCCGACGACGAGACCCAGGCCGCGGAGCTTGAACTCGCCCTGTCCTTTGATGCGGGTGAGATCGGCCACCTTGCTCGCAAACGCGGCGGGTGCGATCAAGGCGATCAGAGTGAGGAAGAAGAAGGCGCGGCGGAGCATCGACGGTCAGAACGCAACGGGTGTGCCATGAGGGCCATGCCCGCCGGAGCCCCCTGCGTCCGCGCCTCCCCAACCCGCGCAGCGGGGAGGGGTGGCCGAGCGAAGCAAGGCCGGGGCGGGGTGCCTTTCGGATTGACCGGATGCGACGGAGTTCCGAGGTGCCATCAGTCCGCGGCTGCTCGGAGCCGCGCGGCTGATTCGGGGGACGCTGTTGTTTCAGAATGCATCAGTCGCGACCTTCTGAGCTGTGAGCGGCCTGCAGAGCAGCGGCTCACTCGGCATCTCGGCCGCTGTCTCGACCGCAGGCGGGGCAACGGGCTCCCTTCGGGATCAGCGCCCTTGGGAAGTCACATGTCAGACAGGACACCCTCCTTCGCTCTTGCTGCTCGAGTTCCTTCGCTCTTGCCCGCTCGACTCGGTCGACGCGCCACATGCGGAAGCTTTGTATCGTCGCTCGGACGACAAAGAAGAGCAGAAACCAATAGACCGATGCGATGGAGCCGTAGATCGCCGTCGCTGTTCCCGGCGAGACGAGACGAGAAGACCTCGACCCGCCTGGGTACCGGGAGCCGAAAGGGCGTGGTACCGGCTTTCCCTCGATCCAGATCGCAATCGCCAGATACGAGAACAAACCAGCGAAGAAGGCGAGCATCGCCGAACAAAGGAGCGCTCCCCACCAGTTCTTGGAAGGAGGGATTCGCCGATCGAAGTAGTCGCGGAGCGATGCGAGCATGGAGGTCACCGGGCTACTGCGTCAGCGTATCAAATGGTGCGTCCATCGGAAGGCGTGCTTCGAGGCGACCGGCGGTGCCATCAGTCCGCGGCTGCTCGGAGCCGCGCGACTGATGCGGGGGACGCGGTTGTTCCAGATCGCATCAGTCGCGCCGTGCAAAGCCACGGCGGACTGATCGCACCCAGAGCCAGCACTCCGTGCATCGCGCTCGCGATCAGACTCTGCCTTCAGGCCCGAAGGGCCGCCCGTTCCAAGCCCGGGGCGTGAGCCCCGGGTCGCGTGGCGATGGACAACCGAGCCGCGAAGCGGCGGCACCAACGCTGGTCATTGCGATGTGCCGCACCTTCGGTGCTCCGAGCGTTTGGAGATCACCTTCCCCGGGGCTTGCGCCCCGGGCTTGGAACGGTCGCCGCTTCGCGGCTTTGGAGCAACGGCGTTACTGACCCTGCGCCAAGCTATACCCCTTCACCCCATCAAACGTCCGCAGCAGCTCATACGAACACACCGTGAAGCTCTCGGCGATCTTGTCCATCAGCGCCACGCAGCGGCTCTGGCCGAACGAGCCCGGGGTCACGCCTTCCTTGAGCTCGAACCGCACGCGGTAGTAATCCACGCACTCGGTGTACACGCTGCCCGTCGGCCACACCTGTGTGCCGCGGTTGCTGATGAGGGTGATGCGGAACGGCGTGTCGGAGCACGCACGCTGCATTTCTTCCGCGAGCGCCAATGGGCTCAGCGGGCTGTCGAGGTAGATGTCGCAGCCGACGACCTGCGTGACGAGGTTCTTGAACGTGCGGATCACCTGCGGCCCGGCGGGCTTGGGGGCGCGGACGAAGCAGGTCTCGCCCGCCGCGGGAACCTCGACGGCGGGCACCGTCTTGGGCTTGTTTCCCAGGTTGTTCTTGATCGCGGCGGTGAAGTCCTTCGTGCCGACGCTGGGCTTGGACTTGTCGCCAAAGTCGCCGGTGTGGATGCCGGACTCGAGCGTCGCGAGCAGCGCGTTCTCGAGCGTGGCGGCTTCCTTGTTCAGGCCGATGTGCCGGAGCATCATCAACCCCGACAGGATCAAACTGGTCGGGTTGGCGATGCCGCGACCCGCGATATCCGGCGCCGTGCCGTGCACGGCCTCGAAGATCGAGATGTGATTGCCGATGTTCGCGCTCGGCGCAAAGCCAAGCCCACCGACGAGGCCGGCGCACAGATCCGACACGATGTCACCCTGCAGGTTGGGCAGAACGATCATGCCGTACTGCTGGGGCTTCACCACGAGGTTCATGCACAACGCGTCGACGATCACATCGCCTTGCTCGATCTCGGGGAAATCGCGCCCGGTGATCTTGAAGCGTTCGAGGAAGAGACCGTCGGTCATCTTCATGATGTTGGCCTTATGGCCGCAGTGGATCTTCTTGGTGCCGAGCTTGCGGGCGGTCTGGAAAGCGAAGCGGTGAACCTGATCGCAGCCAGGGGCCGAGATGAGGCGCTTGCACTGGATCATGTCGTTGGAGAGCCGGTGCTCGACGCCGCCGTAGGTGTCCTCGATGTTCTCGCGGACGACGGAGAAGTCGAGATAGATACCCGCCTTGGAGTACACGGTCTCGACGCCCGGCAGCGTCTTGAACGTCCGGAAGTTCGCGAACGCGTTCCACATCTTGCGAGCGGTGACGTTGATCGACTTCCCGCCGCCGCCTTTGGGAGTCTCCATCGGGCCTTTGAACAGGATGCCCGAGTCTTCGACGACCCGCACCGCTTCGTCGCTCATGCCGCGGCTATTGCCCTTGGCAAAGACGGAGGCGCCCATCTCGACTTCACGGAAGTGGACGTGGTTCTGGACCCCCGCCGAAGCGAAGAGGTCGAGGGTGGCGTCCATGATCTCGGGGCCGATGCCGTCGCCCTTGGCGACCGCGATTTGAATAGTTTGCGACATGGGTGGTGGGGGGGGTTGGAGAAAGGCGGGGCCGAAAGCAAGGTCTCGATACACGGGTGCCCGAATCGCGTTACCTTGGTATCGGTTCGGTATCGAAGGGGCTCAAGGGTAGGTTTCCGCGTTGAAACACGCCGCCGGAGCGGTCTTCGTGTCTCAGTGATTTCGGATCCCTGAACCCTGTGCCGCCGACGTCGCGCAAACCCCTATTTCCACGTAAGTACCAATTTCCAGACAGCATCCTCGCACCGTCCACTCAGGAGCTCTCAATGTCCACTGTCCACCGCGATCGCGCCCTCGCCCTCCTCGATTTCTCCCACGGCCTGACCCTCGGCCTGCTCAAAGACGTCCCCGCCGACAAAATGACGTTCCAGCCCACGCCGACGGAGAACCACTTCGTCTGGACCTTCGGCCATCTCGCGTCGACGTACTCATGGCTCAAGTCCCTCGTCGACGGGCAGATGCACCCCCTGCCCGATTCCTACAACGGCCTCTTCGGCATGGGCAGTAAGCCAACGCCCGACGCCAAGGCATACCCGTCGTTTGCCGAGGTGAAGAAGCACAACGACGAGGCCTACGCCGCGTTCGTCGGGGCGGTGAAGAAGCAGACCGACGCGGAACTCCTGCAGCCGACCGCCGCCGACTCGCACGGCTTCGCGACCGACCGCCTCGACGCCGTCGCCAAGGGCGCGTGGCACGAGGGCTGGCACGCGGGGCAGCTTGCGAACGTTCGCAAGGCGCTGGGCATCAAGAACCTGTGGGGCTGAACGTGTGTTCCGTCCGCCGAGACTTCCCGGGCTGCTCTATCGTGAGGCGTGAAGGACTCGACTCCAAAGACGAAGAAACGTGTCCTGAGTCGCGACGGTTCGCGGCCGTTCGCCGATGTCCTACCCGCGCTGCTCGATGAGCACGGTCCCAAGCTCTACGCGCTCGCCCGCCGCCTCTGCGGCAACGAGACCGACGCGCAGGACATGATGCAGGAAGTCTTCCTTCAGGCCGCTCGTCGCTGGGAGACCTTCCGCGGCGAATCGAACCCCGCGACCTGGGTGTACTCCATCGCGGCCCGCTCCTGCGGCCCACGCAAGCGCCGCCGATTTGCGAGCGACCGTCGCATGCCCGCGTTCTCGCAGATCGCGCCCTGGACCGAGTCCACCGTCTCGCGTGCCGCCCTCGGCGGGCCCGTCACCGCCGCGGAGAAGAAAGAGAGCGAGCGTGCCCTGCACGCGGCGATCCTGCAATTGCCGCAGGCGTTCCGCGTGCCCTTGGTGATGAAGGAGATGCTTGAACTCCCGATCACGGATGTGGCGCATGCTCTGAACCTCAAGCAAGCAACCATCAAGACCCGGGTGCACCGGGCCAGACTCATGCTGCGCAAAGCCCTGACAGGCGAGCTCAAGCAGGTTGAAGCGCCGGACCCGATCTACGAAAAGCAGGTGTGCATGGACCTGTTGCAAGCGAAGCTCGACGCGATGGATCGCGCCCGAGGCTTCCCGATCGGGCAGGAGGTGCTGTGCGAGCGATGTCGTGCGGTGTTCAAGGAACTCGATCTCGTGCAGGACGCCTGCGCCAAGTTGACGGCGGGAAAGTTCCCTGATTCGCTCCGCCGTGCCATCGAGCGGTCAAGCCCGAAACGCCCCGAAAACACGCCTCGAAGGGCACGGATGCGATCTCGCACGCCGTAGAAAATCTTCGCTCCCATCGGGAACCTTGCGTCTGCTGGCGGCCTCTTATGACTAGCGGGGCCGGGGCGGCCTGCCGCACGGAGACGCACCATGAGCACGACGGCCAGCAGCATCACGCCGAACATCACGAACCCATCAGGCGCCGTCCGCGAAGTGGAACCTGCCGCGGTCGCCGACTGGCTCCGCCGCGGCGAGTGCATCGTCTGCGACGTTCGTGAGCCCGACGAGCACGCCGCCGAGCACATCGATGGAACCACGCTGCGACCGCTTTCCAAACTCGACTTCTCAGGCCTGAAGCAGGCAAGCCCGCGCGTTGTCTTCCACTGCAAAGGCGGCAAGCGCTCGGCGGACGCCGCCGCTCGGGCCCTCGCAGCCCTGCCGGGTGTCGAGGTCTGCACCATGGTCGGCGGCATCGAAGCCTGGAAGCGTGCCAACCTGCCGACGGTTGTCAGCTCCCGCGCCGTCGGAATGACCGTTCTGCGACAGACGCAACTCGCCATCGGCCTGATGACCCTCACCGGCCTGGGCATTGGATTCTTCGTGCACCCTGCGGGCTACCTCCTCAGCGCTCTGATGGGCGCGGGCCTTACGTTCGCAGGCATCACCGGCTTCTGCGGCTTGATGAGCCTCCTGGCCGTCATGCCGTGGAACCGCGTACCGACGATCGGGCAGGCCCCATCCGCCGCGTGCCAGATTTCCAAATGACCCCGCGTGCGCAGCGCCACATCTCACGACCCATGCGCGAACACTCCCGTACCCCTTCAGGACAACTCCCATGCTCCACGACCCCGCCAAGTTCTACGCCGAATGGCCCGCCACCATGAACGCGATGAAGTCCAAAGCCCCTGACATCGGCAAGGCCTTCGGCCCCTTCTTCCAGGCCCTCATGAAGGAAGGTGCCTTGCCGGTGAAGCAGAAGGAACTGATCGCCCTCGGCATCGCCGTCGCGCTCCGGTGCGAGCCGTGCATCTATGCCCACATTGAGAAATGCTTCAAGAACGGCGCGACCGGCGCCGAGATCATGGACGCCGTCGGCGTCGCAGTCATGATGGGCGGTGGGCCGGTCTACACCTACGCCCCGGTCGCCGCAGCAGCGGTGGCGCACCACGAGCAAGCGGTGAGCGCGAGCTGAGAGCGTACCCGCGAAGGCTGGTACACTTTTGGATGGCACGAAATCTGCGGTCCGCCGAGGTCGAGGCGATCTTGTCGCTTAATGACAACCAGGCTCGATACGGATACGTCGTGAAACAAATTGCCGATGCTGGATCTCTCTGGGTCGCCGAATCTGACAACGGAAGGTGCAAACTAGTCTTCGAGGACGGCGATCCCGGAGCGATCGCGATCTGGCCGCACAGAGACTTCGCGGAGCGATATCTGTCCAGCGAACTAGCTGCAGACTGGCATTCAGTTCGGCCTGTCGAAGTAGAGATTCACTTTTTCATCGAATCGGAGATTCCGCTCATCGGTCGCGCGAATCAGAGTATCGCTGCGTTGCCCACGCCGGCAGGACGCGTGGTAGTCGTGTCGGGGCGAGACTTCGAGGCCAACCTCAGACACGAGCTTTCCAGAATCGAAGAGTGACGTCAAGTGAGCAGATCGGGCCGCCGCACCTTCGTGCGTTCCAGCGCCTGCTCATGCCGCCACTTCGCGATCTTCGCGTGATCGCCGGAGAGCAAAATCTCCGGCACGCCCACCCCCATCCACTCTCTGGGTTTGGTGTAGTGCGGGCAGTCCAACAGTCGCGTGCCGTCGGGTGACATGCCGAACGAATCCTGCTCGGCGGAATCTTCATGACCCAGCGCGCCCGGCAGTTTCCGGATGATCGCGTCCATCAGGACCATCGCCGCCAGTTCGCCGCCGCTGAGCACATAGTCGCCCACGCTGATCTCCAGCGGTGCGAGCTTCTCGATCACGCGCTCATCGAGCCCCTCGTAATGCCCCGCGATGAGCAGCAGCCGCGGCTTGGTCGCGAGCTCTTCCACCAGCGCCTGCTTCAGCGGCACACCCTGAGGCGTCAGCAGCACCCGCGTCGCCGGGCGTGGGTCGAGCGCCTCGACCCCAAGCACCGCGTCGTACAGCGGCTGGCACATCATCACCATGCCCGGCCCGCCGCCGAAGGGCCGATCGTCCGTCTTCTGGTGCTTGTCGTGCGTGAACCCGCGGATGTTCGTCGCGTGCCACTCCACCAACCCCGCGGCACGCGCCCGCGTCGGGATGCTCACCCCAAGCGCCGCCGGCGCCTGGGCCGCGAACATCTCCGGGAAGGTCGTGAGAATGTCAAATCGCAACGCCATACGGGATTGTGTGCCGGCTCCGAGCCGCGGGCTTCAGCTCTCAGTCCTAAGTCCTAAGTCCTCTATCTCTTCACCACTCCCCCCGCCCGCATCACGAACTTCACATCCTTCAGCGTGTTCACATCCGCCGTCGGGTCGCCATCGACCGCGATCACATCCGCGCCCTTGCCCGGCTCGAGCGTTCCGATCTCTTTCTCCAGCCCCAGGAGCGACGCCGCGTTGATCGTCGCCGCCACCAGGCACTCGCTGGGCGTCATCCCGCCCTCGACCATGAGCGGGAACTCCATCCAGTTCTCGCCGTGGGGCGACACGCCGCTGTCGGTGCCGAAGGCGACCCGCACGCCCTCCTTCACCGCGATCTTGAACCGCTGCATCCGCACCGGCCCGGCCTCGAGAGCTTTCCGCGCGACGAACGCGTGGTAGAAGCCTGGGATCTTCGCGTTCTTCATCACCGTCGCGCTCGCCAGCAGCGTGGGGACGAGCCACGTCTTGCCGGCCTTGAAAAGCCGGATCGACTCCTCGTCCATATACGTGCCGTGCTCGACCGAATCGATCCCTGCCCGCAGCACGGCGTTGATGCCGTCGGTCCCGTGCGCGTGGGCCGCGATCTTGCGGCCCATCGAGTGCGTGGTGTCCACCAGCGCCTGGATCTCATCATCCGTAAAGTGCTTCGCCAACCCCGCCGACGACAGCGACAGCACCCCGCCCGTTGCCGTGATCTTGATGACGTCAGCGCCTCTCTTGATCTGCAATCGCACCGCCTTGCGGCACTCATCCGGCCCGTCCGCCACGCCCACCTCCGGTCCAGGCTGCTGGAACACGTCATCGCGCCAGCCATTGCTCGGATCTGCGTGCCCCCCGCTGACGCTGATCGACTTGCCCGCGCTGACCACCCGCGGCCCGATGATGTCGCCCCGCGCGACGCCGTCACGCACCGCATGGATCGCATCGGCCGCTCCGCCCAGATCACGCACTGTCGTGAAGCCCGCTTCGACCGTCTTCTTCGCCGCCAGAACGCCGCGGATCGCGGAATCGCAGTCGGACTCTGTCATGCTGCGCATCCGCGAGTCGCTGCTGAACTCGAACGTGAGATGGACGTGGCAGTCGATCAATCCAGGCAGCACGAACTTGTCGCGTAGGTCGATCTCCTGCACGGTCGCACCCGCGGCTTGTTCCTTCGCGAGATCAATCGGCCCGAGTCCGTCGACCACCCGATCGACCACACCGTTCTTTACGACCAGCGTCGCGTTTTTCTTCGCGGGCGTTCCCGCGACGTCGAGCAGCGTGCCGCAGCGGAGAAGGCTGTAGCGATCCGCAGGCTTGGCGTTCTGGGCGAACGAGAGCGACGAAGCCGCAAACGCGGCGGTGAGCGACAGCATGCGAAGAAGGTTCATCGCTTCAGCATACCGGCTTTCGCGGCCTGAGTTTCAGTGGCCTCCCAGTCGGGATGACGCGACTTCGGGTGCCACGGCTTGGCGGCTCTGAGCCAAGCCGTGCGGTCATCGCATCGGCGCACGCCGTCACACTGCCTGACCGCCGAGCCGGTCAGGCAGTGGCACCCGAGGCGTGATGGTTTACCGGTACCACATGTCCGAGATCGTCACGCCCTTCGCCGCGTGCGTTGCGTATATGCGCGACCGAATCCCGCCGCGGCCCTTCCAGTCCGTGCGGATGATCAGCCACTCCGGGTTCATGAGAGCGACAAGATCATCGCGGATGCGATTCGTGACCGCTTCGTAGAAGATGCCTTCGTTGCGGAACGACTGGTAGTAGAGCTTGAGACTCTTCAGTTCAACGCACGTGCCGCCGGCTTTCGCCGCTCGGGGCTGGTAAATCAGCGTCACATCGCCAAAGTCCGGATGCCCGGTCTTGGGGCAGACGCTGGTGAACTCCTCGCTCGTGTGCTCGATGACAAACGGCGAATCGGTCGGTGCGGGAAACGCTTCGAGAAGGGAGGCTTGAGGCATGAGCGAGGGTAGTGCGATGCGGTTGAGAAAACAGAGACGACCGAGTCACCTTCCGCCACTCCCCGTCCCAGAGGGAGGGGGCAGGGGGGTGGGTTCAACGCCCCACGATGGCCCGGTGATTGATCACGAGTGCCGATGCACCGCCGAACACGAATGCCCAGATGACCGCATTCGCCACCGCGCCGGACCACAGAACGCCCGTCGGGATTCCAGACATCGACGAGCCCGGGAAGAACTCATATGCCCCAATCTGGTCGCGAAGTCTGATGCCCGTTTCCAGACCGCCAAACTCGTGACAGCCCTTGCGTACCGCGGCGAACGGGAATCCAAACGCCACTTCCACAAACCCACCGCTGCCGTTTCGGTCGGTCGGGCCCACCGACCACCACGCGGCTTTGCCCGTCAACGTCCCGCGGCGCTGCGGCGGCACGTCCGGCCACAAGAGCCATGTCGAGCACCAGCCTTTCGCGAACTCAATGGTCAGTCCATCAACGGCGACGCGAGTCGTTTCCCAGTGAGCGGCGCTTCCCAAACCGATGACCAATGCATGCACACCCGACAGCGTCGAGCCGATTGCCGCGGCCGTCGCGATCATCCTGGCCCTCACACCCTGCACTCCCACGGCACGCCCGGCTTGTACTCCACCAGGTCGTACAACTGCTGCCGCGTCTGCATCTGCCCGATGAAGCCTTCGACCGAGCCGTCAGCCTTGAGCTGCGACAGAGCCCGATCCACGGCACCCATCGCGACCCGTAGCAAGCTCACCGGATAGATCACGCACGCGTACCCCATCGCGCCGAACTTCGCCAGCGGGATCAGCGGCGTCTTGCCGAACTCGGTCATGTTCGCCAGCAGATATGTCCCGCTCGACACGCTCAGAATCGCGTCGGCGAACTTCTTGAACTCGTCTTCGCTCGTGAGCCCTTCCGGGAAGATCATGTCCGCGCCCGCCGCCACATACGCCTTCGCCCGCGCCACCGCGGCGTCAAATCCCTCGACGCCCTTGGCGTCCGTGCGTGCGCAGATGACAAAGTCGCCGCGGCCACGAACCCCTTCGTCGCTCCGTCGCTTCGTCGCTCCGTCGCTTCCCCCCGTCGCCTCATCGCTCGCCTTTCGCGCCCAAGCGACCTTTTCGACCATGTGATCGACGGGCACCAGTTCCTTGCCATCCAGATGCCCGCAGCGCTTGGGGAACTTCTGGTCTTCGAGATGCAACCCCGCGCCGCCGGCGCGGGCATACTCGATCACGGTCCGCCGCACCATCTCCGCCTCGCCAAAGCCCGTGTCCGCGTCGGCGAGCACCGGCAGTCCGCTGCTGTCGGCAACCTCGCGAATGACGCGGCAGAAGTGCTCCAAGGTCAGCAAGCCCACATCCGGCACGCCCGCCGACACGCTGGTCGCGGCGCCGGAGACGTAGCACGCCTGGAACCCGTGCCGCGCAATCGCACGAGCGCACAGCGCGTTGAACGCCCCCGGCGTCGCCACGGCCTGCCCGTTGGCCCGAGCCTGATCCATGCAATCTCGAAACCGACGCCCCGGCGAAACGTGTCCAGAAGTGGTCATGTCGGATGGTAGCGAAAGCGCCCGCGTCCGCACCAACGGACAACACACCAACCCCGCACCGAACGCCGCCGCCGCCGAACCCGGCCCCGACCCGCGCCGTATACTGATGGTTACCGCGGGCGTAGTTCAGCGGTAGAACGTCAGCTTCCCAAGCTGAATGTCGCCGGTTCGATCCCGGTCGCCCGCTTTGTTGGAAAGGCTTTGCCGATCGCGACTTCGCGAACCTGCCCGGGTTGGGCAGTGCGGCTCAAAGGGTTCTTGAAAGTGGTAATTACCACTTTCGTCCCGAGGAGCTGCCGATGGGTTCTGCGATCGATCGTTCCGTTCCCCGTGTTCCTAGCTACCGGCTGCACAAGCCGTCCGGACTCGCCGTGGTTCGGGTCCGGGGACGCGACGTTTACCTCGGTCGGCACGGCACGACGGAGAGCCATCAGGCGTACCGCAAGGTCGTGGCCGAATGGCTGGCGTCGACGCACCTGGCACCCTCACGTCCCGAGACCCAATCGCCCAGGACCATCAACGAGCTGGTGCTTGCGTACGTGCAGTTCGCCAAGAGCTACTACGTTCGAGACGGGGTCCCGACCCGCGAGATCGAGAACATCAAACAGGCGGTCCGCCCTCTGGTGGAGCTGTACGGTCACGGCACCGTCGACCAATTCGGCCCGCTGGCGCTCAAGGCTGTCCGGTCGGTCATGGTCGAGCGGGGCTGGTGTCGGTCCCTCGTGAACGCTCGGGTGAATCTCATCCGGCGGGTGATTAAGTGGGGCGTCGAGAACGAACTTGTCACGCCCTCCGTGCTGCACGGGCTTCAGGCGGTTTCAGGTCTCAAGCGCGGTCGCTGCGGCGTTCGGGAGACCCAGCCGGTCAAGCCGGTCGATGACGCGGTCGTTGCCGCGACTTGTGCCGTCGCGCCTCGTTCCATTGCGGCGATGATCCAGCTCCAACGACTCACGGGAATGCGGCCGGGAGAGGTCGTGATCATGCGTACCCGGGATATCGATCGCTCGGAGCGGATTTGGCAGTACGTGCCGAGTACGCACAAGACTCAGCACCACGGTCGGAATCGGATCGTCTATCTCGGCCCCGCCGCTCAGCGGCTGCTGAAGCCGTTCCTGAAGACTGATCCGGACGCGTTCCTCTTCACGCCCGCGGAAACCCTTGCCGAGCGCTCCATGGTTCGTAGATTGCGACGTCAGACGCGGGTCCAGCCGAGCCAGATCGAACGGCAGCGGCGTGCCAAGGCCCGCCCTGTCCAGCCGCGATACGACACCATGAGCTACACCCGGGCGATCGCCTACGCATGTGATCAGGCATTTCCACACCCCGACTTCTCCAAGGTTCGCCGGAGCCAGCTCAACAGTGAACAGCTCGAACAGCTCGATCGATGGAGGAAAGCCCACCGTTGGACTCCCAATCGGCTGCGGCACAGCGCGGCGACCCAGCTGAGGAAACAGTTCGGAATCGAGGCCGCACGAGTCGTGCTCGGCCACAGCAGCGCGGACGTGACTGAGATCTACGCCGAGCAGGACCTGCAGCGGGCTGCGGAGATCATGGGGAGGGTGGGGTGACAACCGGTGGAGCCCGGGATCTGGCGCGAGCTGGCGATCACGGTGTTGCACCTTCGGTGCGTGAGGCTGCTCAGGAGAATCCGAGGGCTACTTCGCATAACGGGGTAGAGAGCTGCCAGGCAAACGGGGCCGTCGACATCTGGCCCGGAACCCACGTCATTGCTTCTCGCTGGAGGGCGGTTCTGGGTATGGAGAATTGGGTAGCAGGCTCCGGAGACCCGGCGAAAGTCGCTCTCGGAGCTCTACGCCTGCCTCCCGGATTGCGATGCGCACAGCCGCAAACGGAACGCCGATGTACAGCCAGAGCTCGTCGGATGACCAGAATGTCTCGGCCGAGAAATAGTCGGGGTAACGATCTTGCTCGTCGAAACTTGTGACCCGCGGCACCAGCTCGGCGACGCAGACCTGGATCGCCGCCGGCTCCCGAAGGATCTTTTCCTGTATAAGGAGGGCGTAAACGCGCATCAGGTTGACCCGCTCCTGCTTGCGATACGCGTGACTCGACATCGTCTTTGGGTTGACAAACCGGATCGCCCTCACTGTGGGTTCGCCACCCCTCGTGTTTGGGCCGATGACGAGGAGATTGCACTGAAGCGGCGTCTCCTCCGCAGGCGGTCCCTTCAGAGATTCGACAACTCGGGCCAGGTCGGCTCGATCGCGTGCCTTGAGTTCTGGCTCATGCTCTCGCTGCCAGTCTCTCGACCGGTACAACGTACGCTTGGCGACGCGTTCCCGCTCGCGTTGGCCCACGGCGACATCGATGCCCTCTAGCGCCGATCGCTGAATGGCTACCCGCCACGGCCGCCTATCTGTGAGATGCTCAAGCTGATCCTCTCCGATTTCAGCAACATTGACGTTCTTCGACAACCAACCAGCCGCAAGCATGTTCTGTGTATAGACGTTGCTGACGTTACGGCCAAGCTTTTGCGCCTGATGAATAATCAGCTCAGCAACCGCGTTCTCCAACCAGAACCGGCTCTGCGTGGCCATCGTCTGCCCGAGCATCCAGTAGCTCACGAAGGTCCTGGATAGACGCTCGTCGCCCATGCCAGCCAGCAGGTCGGCATAGACGGGATCGTCGTTCCGACGGAATTCCTCGTACCGCCGCCTCAGGAACGTCTCGTCGCTGATGCGGTTCAGGCCGCCGACAAAGTGCTTGCGGACGATCTCGATCGCCCAGAGGAAGTCTTCTCTGAGTTTGGCTTCGTCCATGCTGGTGTCCTTGGTTCACTCGGGACACTGCGCTTCGCTATCGCGATGCCGCAAATGCTTGTCGGATCACCGGCAGAGCCCTCTCGATGTCTGCGAAGTCGTTGATGCTGAGCGAGACTCCGCCCTCATGCTGAGCGTGAAAGAAGAACTTCCACTCCGTGGCGTCACGAGCGATCCCCGCCGGGTCGTCGACCTCGTTAAAATCTAGTGGTAGCAGTATGACGAGCCGGTGCTTTCTCGGCAACACTTCCAGGAAGAACGCGGGTGCGTGATAGCTGACGGACTGCTGCTCCGCAAGTTCAACAATTGCCGCATCCAGCTCGAGCACTTTTCCGCGCAGACGCTCGAACAGCTCTTTCGCCTTGGCGCTCATCTTCACCTTGCCGACATCACGCCGCTTGGCCAGTTCTCTCATCTCTTGCTGCTCTGCGGCTTCGATAAGCTTTGGATCGACCGCAAGTCCCGGCCAGATCGTGACCGCTCTCCCAGCCAACTCCTTCCCACGTCGGCCCATCTCGACGTGGGTCCAGGCAGCTTGCTCACGTATGAATCGATTCAGACGAACCGCGCTATCAGCGAATCCTCCAGCGATCGTCTTCTTGTCGACGAATGACCGATCGGAATAGGTGCTGTTGTACCCCGTGAGCGTCAGGTTGCCTAGCCGGTGCAACCAGATGCGATGCACGTCCTTCCAATCCGATCCAAGCATTTCCCGCCACTCGGGCAGCAGCTTCTCGTTCTGCGGCATCACGTGCTCGATCGTGAGCGTCGACGTGTCGGTGGGCTCTCTGCTGCCGTGGTTCTCCAGCCGTTCCAGTAGCGCGCCGCACACGCGCAGACCATAGACATCACGCTCTTGTAGCGCCAACCGAAACTCGTCGTCTGTCGGATACCGATAGGAATCTCGCAGTCGAGCCAAGCCAACCTTGAGGCTTTGGAGCGGGTTCGCGTCATCGATGCCATAGGCGAGACCCGAGAAGACTTGCCAATAGCCACGTGTCTGCTCGCCGCAGATCGCTCGGCGGAACACATACGCCTCGATCAACCCGAGAGCTTCGATGAAGTCTGGTTCCGTGAGTGTGTGTAGTCGCTCAAAGCAGTCGAAGAGTCTCATGACCAACGTGGCCGGCACGTCGACCAGACGTCGCAAGCGAGCCAGGGCGTCGGCGAGCGGTCCCGCCACGTGACCACCGATGCTGAAGGCTGCATGGAATCGCCCAAGTCGAAGCATCTCGCCAAGAACCGCTTCCAGACTTCCCAACTCAGTCTCGAACTTCCCGACCACTGCACGGAATGCATGGTAAATCTCGTCAGCCCGCTCTTGCTTGCTCGCGCGAGTTTTGATGGCCAGATAGTCTCGCACGAATGCGTCAAAGGTCTTCTCTGAACCGCGAAAAAGCGCCTCAATCTTGCTCCAGTACGACTCGTACAAGCGGGTTTGCTCCCGCTCTGGAAGTCGCATGAGGACGTAGTTCCGAATCAGATCGGACTGGCTCAGATCCAGACCCGTTGAGTTCAGGCTCTCGAAGATCAGCTGCGGGTCATCAATGCCGCGATGAAGCGTCACGTCCACGACGATTAGGCGGCCGATCCCGCGATAGACCTCGGCAGGATCGGCGTCCGCAATCTGTTCCTTAAAGAACTCGAAGTTCTCGCGGAGACGGGGCGGTGCGTCGGTCGGCAACGGCTGGCGGTCCAGCAACGCCTTCAGCGCTGCTTGGTCATGCCGTCGCAGCACAAGCTTGTGCTGTCGGCCTCCCTCTTCCTGGAGGTTCTTGAGGAAGTAAGCCTCAACACGGTCTGCGGTCGGGCCGTCTTCCTCGCCCGACCATCCGGAATCGAGCAGGTGATCCCGCAGCGCGATTAGCAGCAACGTGATCGTGGTCACCCGTTGCTGCCCGTCGATGAGCAACCAGCGAGTAAATCCGGCAGAGCTATCTCCGGTTGAGACGTACACGACAGAGCCGAGAAAGTGACCGCGATCCGTCGGGTCTCGTGCGATGCGGAGAATGTCCTTCCACAGTTGCTCGCACTGGGCTTCGGACCAGCTGTAGTCACGCTGGAACACTGGAATCACGAACTGTGTCGTACCGTTGATGATCTTGGTGAATGGGCAATCGATCGCTTTCATCGAGTAGTTCCTCGGCCACGGCTCCTCGCTTCTGAAAGCCGAATCAGAAGCATGCGTGCTGCGTGGATCATGCGGCTCCAGTCTCCAGGAGGTTCAACCACGGCCGATGCTCGGTCACAAGGTGAATCCGCGCCTCCGCCACCGCGTCCGGGGTCAAGGACTGGAACCACGCCCACCGCACGGTGTCGGGGCGTGACTGCTTGGGCAGCAGCCATTCGGGGGCAAGGGCTCCGTTGGCGACCTCTGCGTGCCGCGTGAGCTGGTCACGTAGGTCCCGCGTGTAGTTTGCGTACAGCACTTGTTCCCCTGCCACAATCAGATAAAGGCCCGGCTTCTCGGGCAGCTGTTTGAGACCGTCACCGGCATCCACTTGCTCGCGCGGCTCGACTGGGACACTGCCGGGTGCGGCGGCCTTCCGAGTTGTCTTGCGAAACCCGAGCGCCGCCCACCGGATGTCCAGCGGCTTGAGCCCGGGCTTGATCCTGGACGCGAGTTCATCGAACTGCACGGCGAGGCTTGGATCGCACAGGATGTCGTCCAGGCTCGGCGGCTCATCGTGCCGGAGGAGTTCCTGCCGCTGGAGATGTCGCGCTGCCCACTCGGCGACGAACGCATACGGCATCAATGTCTTGGGCATCCGATACTCGGAAGTTGTCGGATGATCCGATAGCACGCCCGTCTTTCGGGCACCAAGCAGCATTCGGTTTAGGACGGCATCCGCTCCGACAGCGCCCCGATCCCGTGCCGCGGCGATGAATGCGGCGTTCAGGCCGGGCTCGCAAACGACGTAGTCGGGAGAGCGCCCTTGCCGCACGCCGAGGAATGCGGCGATGATCGCTTCATGCTGATCAGCCGCTTCAGCCCGCCGCACAGCGTGCGGACGCATAGGGATGGATTCTCCGACCCTGATTGATGCTGCCGCGAGCGTTCCGGGTGTGTGGGCCGCCGCGGGATCGCCAGGCAGAGGATCAAGCGTCGACTGCCAAGCACTGCCAGCCGCTGCGGCGTCGGTCATCCGGTCATAAACGGAGAGAATGGTGTCCTTGGTCCGGTACTTGCCAGAGAACCGCTCCATGTCGTAGCGCCGGCACACGGGGAACGAGTCGAGAATGTGTTCAACGCTAGGCCTGTCCACTCCGTAGGCAAGGAACATGGCCGCATCAAGCTCGCATCGGATCTGAAAGCGTCGCTCTGCATCCCACACGAACGGTGGTCCGCTCCATGACATAGCGTCTGCGAATGTTGTCAGATCGTGCGAGGTGTAGACCAGTTCAAGCACTCGCGGAACGATCCAATCGAGAAGTGTCGGCGCATTACCCTCCGGCCCGCCCCACGGGCACGGTTGGTCGTACGCCTCCGGAGGTAGGGCGGGCGTCTGCTTCACGATGAAGAAGCTGACGCTTGCGCCACCAATCTTCTGGCGGAGTGTGTAGTCGTAGACGAACGAGTTCAGGTTCGCGATGAACGCAGCGTGCCGACGAGCGTCCACGCCGAGCGGCAACAGAATTGGAGTCTTGTGATTCACAGCAGCCCATGGGATGACGCTGTGAATTGCAGTCCGAGCATCAGTCGATCGGGCCAGATCCCTGAACACGATGAAATAGCGTTGGCACCACTCGGTACCGTCAACCGCCGCTCGGACGTCTCCCTCGGATACCCAGTATCGCGGCATCGCGCAAAACGCAGGGTCGACATGTTGCTCCTCGGTCGTTGCAACTGCCGGAATGCCGCTCAGCGAGGCGAGGTCGTCCGAGCCCACCACGTTGCCATGACGGTGATCGTACAAACTCGTCATCTTGGCTTCGTAGAGCGGCAAGTACGTGTCGCCATTCCGTTGGAAGTGGTTCCCCGAGAGCTCCCAACCCTCCGACTCCAGAAGGTCTCTGGTGCGGAATCGCCCGGAGTCGTTCGCCATATGGAACATCGACAGGAACGTCAATCCCCACGGGTTCGCCGCCTCGCGACCGCTGCGAGCCTCGCGGACAAGCACCGGTGCGCGGTGGTAGATCGCCTTGGTGATCTCGGAATCCCGTTCTGAACGGAATACTGGGCAGGTACGGGTATTCGGGTTGAGCAGGGCTATGTCGTCAGGCGACATCGAGAATCGACGACCCGGGGCCATTGCCTCCGCCACGTTGTGAGCGAAGAAGGAGAAGTCGATTCTCGCATCCGCGTCCGTCGCTGTGGCTCCGGCAACGACTAAGACGCAGAACTTGTACGAGCTGTGCACGTCCTCGAATATTCCCTGATTCTCGAAGTCGTAGAGGGAGCGGAGCGTGCGGGTCTGGACAAGGTCTGCAAAGTAGAACTTGGTCGTGTCGTCCGTCGCGATGCCCGTAGGTATGAGGACACCCATCCGACCGTCGGCGGAGAGTGCGTTGCGCATGGACTCGGCGAAGACGGCATAGGTGTTGATGTCGCCACGGCCGCAGAGCGGGTAGCGCCCGCTCGACCGCAGAAGGTGGCTCTCTCCCTCGGCCCGGCGTGTTGCCTCCTGGAACTCGGCCAGGAGCGCGGGATTCGTGTCTTTGAGGGCGGCGATCGCCTTCTTGCGTGCCGCGGCGTTGGGTGCGTCAGCCACTGCGGGATCACGCTGGGCGAAGAACTCCTGCTCCTGCAGCTTGACCCGCTCCCACGGCGGGTTGCCGAGGATGGCGGTGAAGCCGGTGCCAGAAGGCGTCACGAGACCCTCCCGGCATGAGTTTGGTTTGCGGCCATTCTCTCGAGGATCAACTGCCGCGACAGGAACGTGCCCCACCTCGCGGCTTCGTACTTCGCAGCTGTAGGAAAGTCGTCGAGAATCGCGGCCATCTCTGCGGTAGTGATGCCCAGGAAAGAGCTTGCCACGAGCCCATCGAGCTCCGCGCGTGCTTCGAGTCGTTCACGGTCGGACGTAAGCGCGGTGCCAGGTCGTTGAGGTACCCACCCGTCCGCGGCAAGCGACGTCCAGAGAGCATCCATCTCGGGACTGCAACAGGTGAGGCGAGCGGCCAGTTCCACACACCGGCGCACATGCGGGTGACCGCGTTCCGGGTTGGGAATCGGAATGGTGTCGAGAATCGTGTAGGAGAGGTGAAGACTGACTTTGCGGCGGACGAGATAGTCGACCGCGAAAGAGTTGGCAGCAGCAACCCAGAGCACCAACTGCCAGTGTGCAGCATCCTGCAACAAGATGGTTGGGACAGAGTGCCCGCAGACAACATCAGGCGGAATGATCGCCGAGACCAGGCTACGTTCGTTGGTCGGACTGGCGACGTCACAGAATCCAATGCGGTATTGCTGGACTCGTTCGAGAACCTTCTCGGGGAGCTTGTTTCGTGCTATCCACCACTGCGGTCGGATAGCCTTTCGTGGACTGTCAAAGGGGAGGTCTTCCCATTCCGCGGACCGGCCGCGACCCGACAGATAGCCCTTTGCGCGGTGGTCAAACTGGGAGACCATGCGGCCTTCACCGACTGGAAGGCCATCCCGCTCTTCATTGAACAGTTCGCGGTCCGTGCCCATGTCCACTTCGCGCATGTACTCTCTTGCCGGAATCCAGCGGGTGGTGTCCCCAAACTTGGGCCATCGGGCGTAGATCTTCACCGAGACGTCGATGGCGGCCTGAGAGTCAAGCTCCGGGATTGCCATCGCGTCGGGCGACAACTCGCGAACGAGCGACACATCCATCATCAGACGATTGAAGTTGGTTGGCGATAGTGCGTCGAGAGAGCAGACGCGGAATGCGGTAAGGAAGCGAGTTGTGCTGCTACCCCGTCGGGCTACATATAGACAGAACTTGGCTGCGGTATGAACGTCTTTGAACCAGATTGCGCCCGTATTCACGAAGCCGAGTAGCACTTCCAGGTCTGTACGATCAAACAGCTCGCGGCGAATGGCGGCCGCGTTGGGGCCGTTGTAGAGATTCTCGGGGACGAATTGAGCCGAGTAACCCCCGACCGACGTACGGTCCAGGGCAGTTTCGACGAACATGCGGTAGACGTTGAAATCGCCCTTACCGAGATTCCCTTCGGCGAACAGACGATATCGCCCGCTGTTCTTGATGAAGTGAACGGCAGCGTAGAGGTTTCGTTGGTGCGTGTCCCACTCACGGGCGATGTCTGGAGACTTGAGCAGACCGTCAACGATTCGCTCTTGCCTCTCCTTTTCCGAGAATCGCACTTGGGGGTCAAATCGTCCGAAGAACTCCTTCACGTCGGGACTCATGGTGTCCCATGGAGGATTGCCGAGGACGACGTCAAATCCTGGCTTGGACTGCGCCATTGGCGGCTCAGGCGTACTCATCGGCATCCCCCTGAACGGATTCTCCAGTCAGTCGTGCCCACCACCGCGCAAAGACCGGTATCTTTGGGTGTAATGGTGATGAGCGGGATCGACGCCACGAACCGCCCTGGCTCGTCGACGATGACCTCCATCACACGGGTCTGAGTCGCCATGACGATCTTGGGCACGCGGCGCTTGTCGACCCATGGCCCGAGCGTGCCGTCGCGGAACATCCGCCGGCGATCGATGCATGGAGCGTTCCACGTCTGCTTGAAGATGCGGGTGGTTTGGGCTCCCCAGGTACATACGGCTAGATCGACCAGACCGGTCGTGATGAGGGGTGGATACTCCGTTCGAGCGGCGGGGTCGGCGTCCGCAACATCAATCACGAAGCCCTCGAGGCGGTAGTACTCAGTGAAGTCGGCCACAGAGTCTGCCATGTCGCCGACGGTGCCGGAGGCCGTGCAGTCCGCGGTAGGCACACCACTGGCCTCGGCGACAAGATGACTCCACGTCGTCTCGCCGCGGAGGTCATCCATGTCGAGCGTGATCACGGGAAGGGGCGTGACGATCTTCCCCGTGGAGCGGCGACAGGTTGCTTTGCGGGGGCCGGATCGCTGGAGTGAGGGAGCGCAGGTGAACACGCTTGCCTCAAACACGTGCTCGTTGGATACCCAGAGCGCCCGGAGAGAGCAGCTACTCAGCACGGCATCTCGCACGGGACCGGCGGCCTTCGCCGAAAGCAGCGACTGTGGTTGGACAAGCGAGGCGTAGCCGCCATCTCGGAGCAACTCACACGCCAGCAACAGAAAGGTCGCGGAGACATCTGTATAACGCACAGCTGAATCGCCCGTGAGCAGGCGGCCGACCGTTGCCGCGCCCTTGGCGATCGTGGTCGCGTTCTCGACCTGGTTGAGGAACGGCGGATTCCCCAGAATCACATCGAAGGCAGAAGTCTGGTTGTTCGCAGCAGTGAACGTCATGCAGACGCCCCGACCTTCTGGCTAAGGTGCCCCCGCACTGGCGGAGTATCTTGCCAACCGAACACCTCAGGAAACTCAAGGTGCCAGTGGAAGAAATGGTACTCGGTGGCGAGTCGCTTGATCTCCTGCTTGATCCACGGCGGCACTGAGTGGGGATTGCGTTCCATTCTCCGATAGACCTCTTCCGTGATCGCGTCCCAATTGCCGGGGAAACCGGAAAGCGCTCCAGGAGCGTCTGTGTCATGCTTCTTCCAGACAAAGGCGGCGCACCATGCGTCCGCGAGAAGGCGTGAGTTTTCATACGCAGAGTCTCGGATGGCCGCGGCGTACTGCTCCTCGTGCCGCCGAACCGTCATGGGATCGTCCTCTGATTCGGCGCTGATCGAAGCCAGAGTGGCGGGCAGGTTCCCGAGTTTGATCTCGAAACCACGCTGAAAGTACTCCGTAAGCGTCCCTTGGCCGCTAACGCGGTCCTTCTTTTCCCGCTTGTTCCGCTTCTTGTAGTACGCGACCACTTTCTTGTCGTCGCCGGTGAGCGGCTCGAAGGCGTGATCCGGAATTCCTGCATCCATGAGCTTGGGGGTTGTGCCCAGAAGCGAGTTGCCACGCTTGATGTGTGCGTCCAGGAAGGTGAGCGGCTTGCCCGGCTCCATCGACTCCATCCAGAGCGAGACCTTGCACAGCTCTACGGCCATCGGGTTGAGATCGACGCCGTACACACAACGCCTGATGACCTCGCGAAGGGCGTGCTGGTACATCAGCGGTGACGGCTCGCTCTCGCCTTGCGAGTGGGCGCGCGCGCGAGCGAGGTGATGTGCCAGTCGATGCGCCGCGCCTACCAGGAAGTGGCCGGATCCGCACGCGGGGTCGCATACGCGAAGGTTCAGGATAGCGGATTCAGCGTCCGCCCCAGCCTTCCCCTTGACGGCATCGGCGACAACTGGATCAAGCGCCGAGTCGAGGAGACACTGGACAAGGGAGTCTGGGGTGTAGTACGACCCGGACGTCTTTCGCTCATTGCCGCTGAACTCGGCGAAGGTGAAGCGTGCGCCGTCACCGCTGATCTGCGGCGTCAGCGCAAGGAGGCTCTCGTAGATGCCGCCAAGCTCCTCTGAACCCAGATTCTTGTAGTCGACGGGACGGAGTGCATTGCCCTGACGCGTGAATGCGAGGTTGCGGATGGCCTCTAGGAAGTCCGCGTTTGTCAGCTCGCTCCCTGAATCGTCGCCAAGGTTGGGCGCGTTGAGGTGCGGAGTGCTGCTTGGGCTCCAGAGGAAGCTGCCCAGCACAGGCAAGGCGAGTTGTCGCCGTGCGGCGTCGAAGCGGCTATCCCCTGACAGAGCGCCGACGAGCATATTGAACTGATGCCAGAGATCGCCGTGGCGGCTGCCGCGGATTTTGGAGGCGAGTTCGCGGAGCCTGGCGACGCTGTAGTGATCGAGGTAGCGGGCTCGAGCCTGGCGGGCCGCTTCCGAATCATCGTGGGGATGAAGGAAGGGCACGCCGTCGAGTGTGCGGTCCTCGGCTACGAACAGGAAGATGAGCCGGTAGACCACACGCAGGAGTTCGCCGTGGAACGCAGGCAGCGAGAGTCGGCCATCGCGGAGTGACTCGCGGAGGGCGGTATTCTTCGGGTGCCCGACGAGCCCCTGACCGAGCGCCTGCAGGGCGTTCTCCACGCCGGCACGGAGATCACCAAGTGCCCGCGTTCCCTGCTCCTCGGCGATCTTCGTCCATTGTTCTAGCCAACAACTCTCGGGCTTGTCGCCGTCGCGTGGAGCGAGGCGGGTGGCGTGGACCATGAGCCACAACACCACAAAGTCCGAGTAGACCTCGCCGGCAAGCATCGACTCCAGGTCGAACTCAAGGAATGACTGACGGGAGAGGGCCTGATTGTCGCGCAGGATCCGCAACTGAAGGCCGTTCGACAGGATGGCCCACATGTGCTTGTCGCTGCGATTCAGGAACTCCTGAACCAGACCATGTGGATTCGCGGCTGCGGCTCCTCGCACACCAGCGGCACGGCGGTCGAGGTTGAGATTGCATCCGACAAGGTGGACGGCCGTCGGCCCGTAGAAGCGGCTGATCGGATATGAGCGCCCGTCAACGTCGGGGCCTGCCGTCGCTGGAAGGAGGCCGAACCCAAGCTCGCGCAACAGCGGCAGAGACCACTTTTCATTGGTCAGGCCCGTGCCAGGCTCCCCGGCAGGTAGGTTCTTAGCCGCGGAGCGGAAGTCCGCCCAGTGGCGGCGAAGCCGGTTCCAGGACTGCGTGATCACTTCGTTCAGACGCTCGCCCGGCGGGAGGCCGTAATCCTCGGGCTTGGTTCCGGGCAACGCGGCCTTCGGATCGACAACGCGGCGTAGGAGATCCGGAGGGAGCAATGCTCCTTCTGAACGGATCGTCTGGAAGTCGTGGGTGGTTCGTGCCATAGCAATCACAGTTTCGGGAGCAGGACATAAGCGCCGAGGATGTCCACGGGAAGCACGGGTTCGATGGTGACGCGTCCTTTTACTTTGGTCGCTTCGCGGACTCGCTCGTGGGCGATGAGCTGTTCGGCGGCACGAGACTTGGCAACCACCGCAAGGGCCTTCTGAAGAGCGGGGAGATCGTTCTCCAGCAGAGATGCCTGCTGGTCGATCGCGGTTCGCACGAGGTTCTTGGCCGGCGTTGCGGATAGCAGCGTCTCACTGGCTTCCGGAGTGAGCCAGTGAAGCTCCGAAGGCACGCCGGTGCAGGCCAGCGGAACAATCTCCTCGCACAGAATCGTCTCCGACCCACTCGACACGTGCAGGTGGTACCTGAATCTGGCGACCAGGAGCGTCGTCCGAGTAGTCACCGCCGCGGTTGACATCACGCCGCAGCGGCTGGCTACAGCGGGAGCATCCCTCGCCACGGGATCCAATGCCTGATCGATTGTCCACCCGGCTAAGCCCTCGATGATCGGGCTCGTCCTGCCGAGGTACAGGTCATTGTCCTCGATGGGGAGTTCAAAGCGACCCTCGAAAGGATCGTCGCGCCCGATGGCCTGGCGGAGCGCTCGCGGAGTCTCGGTGCTGACGGTAACACTGACCAGGCCGCTTTTGTCAGTGAACGGCACATTCGCGGCTCGCAGTAGGGACTTGAAGAACTCGGCCACGTCAGCGCTCTGTCCGATTGACGCCCGCACTACCTTGAGCTCGGCGGCGACGGCATCCTTGTCCAACGCGTGCTGGGCAAACCGCGAGCGACTCGCGCGCTCTTTCTCGCGGACATTCTCCCAGGCGGCGTGGAACTCCTTGATCAGGGTCTTCTCGTTGCTGCCCATTTCAAAGAGCAAGGGCTGGTCGTTTCCCGAGGCCCGCTCGCGGAACAATGCGCCTTGGAACAGCGTCTGGGCGATCTGCTCGCTCGAACTTGGTACCGCGACGGTGACGCCGAGATCGCTCTTGATGCTCTTGTGCTTACGGATGAGCACGTCGAGAATGACGCCGTCGATGGGGTTATCGCGACCGTAGTACGTCATGACGCGTACCTGCGGACTCTTCTGGCCGAAGCGGTCCACGCGCCCCTCACGTTGCTCGTGCCTTGTCGGATTCCAGCAGAGGTCGTAGTGGATGACCGCGTCAAACGCGTGCTGAAGGTTGACGCCCTCGGAGAGGCAGTCGGTGCAAACGAGCACATATTCGCCGCCGTCCTTTGCCAGCGCCTCGATCCGGCCCTCCCGCTCCGCCGAAGGCAGCAGCCCGGTCACTGCCTCCACTCGCACCCTGTCGGCAAGCGCTTCTCGCAGCTGCTTGCAGACATACTCGGCAGTGTCAATGAAGCGACAGAAGACGATGGGCTTGAATCCGTCCTTGAGCAAGGACTTAAGCTCCTTGATTAGGCCCTGCAGCTTCAGGTCCGATGCACCCTGCAGTGCGTCCGCTCGCTTGGCGAACGCCAGCAGCTTGCGACGAGTCGCCTCGGAGTCACTCTCGGATTCTGCACCAGGGCTGAGATCGAGGACCGAGACGGCATCGCCTTCATCCTCATCCAGCACGCTCTGCCGACCAACCTCGTCGATCTCCTCGGTTTCCACAGAATCCACGGTCGCCCGGCTTCGGAGGGTTGCGGCGGCCGCTGCGGGGCTGGAAGACACGCACCGCAGCAAAGCCAAGGCCGACCAGTACCGAACACGTCTGCGACGCTTGTCGTCCGATCCTTCCTCGACGAACTCACGCACGAAGGCCAGAATGTCGTCGAATAGTGCGCGATACTGAGGGCTGAAGGAGTAGGTCTCTTCTTTGTCCAGGCGCGTGGGGAACGTCGTATCAGTTTCCAGGTAATGCCGGATATCGGCCCGGCGGCGCTGCACGAGGTGCCTGGCCAGTTTGCGGCGGACGGTATCTCGCTCCTCCTTGGCGATATCGCTTGGAAGATCGAAGAACTCCTCATCAAGCAGGCCGAGCAGCGATCGGAACGCCTGCTCGTTGCCGCTATGGGGTGTGGCCGTGACGAGAACCACGTGACGCTTGGGGTTGGAGGCGATCTTGCGGATCAGGTCAAACCGCTGCTGGCGGCTACGGCCCACGCCGCCGGCCAGCGTACACCCGTGTGCTTCGTCAACTATCACGAATTCCGGGCATTTGAGCTCGAAGTCGGCGGCGCGGCGGTCGCTCTTGATGAAGTCGGTCGAGACGATGGTGAAATGGTGGCGGTCAAAGACCGAGACGCCGATGGGCAGGTCCCGCTCCAGTCGCTGGATCGTGCTGCTGAGCACGAGCTCCGCCTCGATATGAAACTTGGTCGCGAGTTCTTTCTGCCACTGCTCCGCGAGGTGCGGCGGGCAGAGAACCGCCACGCTGCGGATCTCGCCACGATCGAGCAACTCCCGGGCAACGAGTGCGGCCTCCACTGTCTTTCCGATGCCGACATCGTCGGCGATCAGCAACCGCACCGGGTCGAGCTTCAACGCCATCATCAACGGCACGAGCTGGTAGGGTCTGGGCTCGACAGCAATACGTGCGAAGCTGCGGAAAGGCCCGGCGGCGGCACGCGTCGATAGCCGTGCCGCCTCTCGCAGTAGGCGGCCCGAGGCGAAATCACCCACGTGCTCGCGGGACGGCAGCGGAAAGGTCGCGGATTCCACTGGCTCCACCGAGGGGAGTATGCCCACGATCTCCTCGTCGAGGCCGCCGACGGGGCGTGCGATCAACAACTCGTCACTCGAGTCCGGGAGCACCACCCACTCGCGCCCGCGTGAACGGATCAGTGTGCCTGGCTTTGCTAGGGAGGCGGTGCTCATGTCTTGGCCTTGCCGAATACGTCCGGATGCCCGCGGAAAATAGCGGCCCAGTCGGATTTGTGGTGAAAACGAACAACGACGTACCCCAGTTCCTGGAGCTTCCGCGTGATGGCCTCATCCGCCCGGATCTGCTCAGGAGTGTCGTGCGGCGGGCCGTCGATGTAAATGGCGGTGTTGTGCTCCGCGTAGTAAAAATCAGGCTTCGTTGACGCGGCCGCGATGTAGTACTGCGCATCGCTTGGCGGCGTGAGCATGAGCGAGTCGAGCAGGTCAAGCCATTTCTTCTCGAGGCCGCTGTCGCACCGCTTGCGCAGCGCGAGCATTCTCTCACCTCTGGAGCCGGAGCCACCGGCAGGCTTGCACTGAGCGCCCATCAGCTGCTTGAGAATGTCGCGGACCAGGTAGCGGTCCAGGATGTGATGGTCCGGCTGGTTGCCGTAGTCCAGGAGGCAGGAGTAACAGGCCTTGCCGCATGTCTCGCTCCCCAGATCATCAAGTGAATCGGGGTCGAAGTGCGCGAGCGATAGTGCTGTCCTTGCAACCGCTGGAATGACCGCTGGATCGTCCACGAGTTGTCGCAGAACGCCAGCGCCGCCTTCGGAAGCCTCATAGAACAGGATTTCATTGCGGGTCTTGGGCGAAGGTACGGCTTCGCTTGCGAGCTCCCTGCCCTCAAGCTGGAAGTGCTGCAAGATCGCCTGCTTCAAGACCGCCTGAAGACTCGCCATCATCGGCAGCGGAGGAACTGGCTCGAAGCGCATGACCAGAGCGTTTTTGGTATCTGTGACGAAAGGCACAACCCTCGCCTGGCCTCCCGCGTTTGCGTCCGCAGCGTCGTCCGGATCGACCGCATTCGTAGCCCAATAGCCACGTTCGAGATCCAACAGAAATCCCGGCGGCTGATCATCCGCTTGTGTCGCCCAACCGAGGTTGATGCGATAGAGCGTAGTTGAATCGCCGTAGCTGACTCGCATCGCCAGCACGCCGTCGATAAGCACCTCGGCGTCCTTGCGATCCAGCTTTCCGCCCACATCCGGGAATCTGTAGGCGGTCTTGATCCGGTACCCGAAGCGCTTTCGCTCCTCCTCGTCACAGGTGATGCGCTGAGCGAGCTTCACGCTCACGTTTTGAAGCTGAACAAGACTCTGGATGACGGAGTTCTGATTAAGGCCCGCGCCGCAACGTTCGCACACCTCGGCGAGGTTTGTGCCCTGCTCAAGATGCGCGTATCCGCACTGCTCGCAACGTTTCATAGTTGCGGTGGGCAGCGTGTGTGTGTCCTCAATGCTCTCGGAGCCGAAGTCCAGGTTGACCTTGTAGACCCTGTAGCGGGCGCCCTCGTGATAAATGAGCGCTCGCGGACCGAACTCCGAGATGGCGAGGAAGCGGGGGCGGGACACGAACTCGTCGCGTCCCTTCCGGCCACGGCGCGCCGGAACAAACGCGGAGATGGGCAATCGGGGGAAGTTGTACCCGGGCAGGAACCCTTCCGCAGCAAAGTAGCGGTAGGAATAGAAATCACCCTCGTAGATGCCTTCCGCTTCGGTCAGTAGCTTGATCTGGCTTTCCGCCTGCGCGCGGAGCCGTCTTGAGTGCGATCGCTCCGCATCCGGTCGAGAGTGGTCGCCGATGATCTTGTGGTGCAACTCTCGCTGGCGGACCGCCGATCGGTACAGGTCTCGCCAACGCTCGCACGCCGAATCGAAGCTCCGCTCGATCTGATCAAGAATCTCCTTGGTCCAGTCGTCATGGAACCACGTGGAGCCCTTGAGCGCCTCGCGAATGCCATCAACGAGCTTGTTGGCCTTGCTGAGCGCGGTGGCCCGGGATACGGGGTTTACCAGCTCGCGGCGAATGGAATCGCCCACGGGAAGGTGGATCCTGCCATCCTCGTGCTTGATTTCCAAGACCGCCGTGAGGGTTTTGCCGAGATCGGGCTTGGCAACCTCCATCCATACCGCGTGTATGTGCGCCTTGACGAGGTCGCGATTGCAGAGGTCGATGCGCGGCGGAGCCACAGCTCCCGCGACCATGTGGGTCGGCTTTCTAAAGTAGTACTGATCGTGTGGGCTACGCCCCGCACAGTACGTATAGACGAGAGCTGGCTGGCCGCCGCGGCCTGCGCGACCGCTCCGCTGAGCATAGTTCGCAGGGGTCGGTGGCACGTTGCGAAGGTTGACGACGTTTAGCTGTGCGATATCAACACCCAGCTCCATCGTCGGCGAGCAGAACAATAATGGGAGCTCCGCGATGCGGAACCGCTCCTCTCGCTCCTCTCGGTCCTCCGAAGCGACCTGAGCGGTGTGCTCGCGTGCTTCAAGCAGACACTTGAGATCAACGAAGCCCTTGTAGCACTTTACGAAATACTCGTTGACTTCGGGCGGTACCTCACCGGCCTCGATCAATCGGGTTCGGTCGATCGGTCGAACCGTACCGCTGCCGGCAACCCATCGCAGTGCGTCGTGGTTGATTTGGAACCCAGGGACGTCACCACTGCGAACCTGCTCGAGAATCCCGTATCGCCGTAGCGCGAGGAACAGGTAGCGGATGATCGCGTCAATGTCGTCTCGTTTGAGCTGTTGGCCGGCGGCAGCGAACTGTTGGAGTGTGCGGCGAACGTACTTCCCGAATCCGCCGTAGGACGACACGAACAAACCGTATTCACTGCCCTGCTTCGGTCTGGGATAGGCCACGAGGGCAGCGGATAGCTCTCGGTTGTCGTCGAGATGCCAGACCGTTCCCTCCAGAAGTCGCGGATTGGTCTGCTCGACGAGGTCTCGTTGCTTTTGGAAGTCGAGTACGTCCGCCTTCACAGCAAGCGACCGTCGAAGGATGTCGAGAAGTGTCCGAATCACTTGCTCGCGGATGTCCGAGGGGCAGGACCTGAGCGAATCCGGAACGTCCACGGTGATCTCGCTGTCGCGATCCGGCTTGTACTTCAGTCCCTTCTGCCACAGATCCACTTCGTTGAGCAGCCCGTCAGGGCCGGAAAGACCGTCGTACTCGAAAGTGAGTAAGCCGCAGTCCTCCAAATTGGGCGCAGTCACGCGCCAACCCCGTTGTAGATCCCGATAGAGGTAGTAGTCGATCACGCGACGGAGAGCGTCGTCGGTTGAGTGCCGGGCGGGCCCGCGTACTTCGGGGTCCGCCGCATAGTCCTCGAAGCGAAGTGCGAGAGCCTCAAAGACGCTTCGAGACAGCTCGGCGTGCTTCAGTCCCTGTTTGCCCCTTCCGGCCGCCGCCTTGTATAGAGCGGACCGCAGAAGCGCGACCTGGGCGAAGTCGTTGAAGTGCCCAGCCTGAAGCGACGCATCCTGTCGATTGTCCGTGAAGCTGAGGAGTTTGCGGGCCTCCGGTTTCAGGCTCGAGTCGCTCTGAAGCTCGATCAGCGAGCGGACCGCAAGCACCGTGGTCGCTGTGCTTCGGTTGTCAACGCCGAGCGTACCCAGCTTGGCCCGTTCGGAGCGCTGGCTCTTGGTGTATGCCACACCGCAGTTCGGGTTGAGGCAGAACAGGAAGTTGTCATGAATCAAAGCGGCGTGGAGGCCGTTGCCCTCGGACACCAGCTGGCCATCCGAAGACACCCAAACTGCCTCGGGAACGTCGCCCTTCGCATCGGGTCTTATTCTCTCGACACCCTTGGCTGTGGTTTCCTTGAGGAATGCCGGCACTCTGCCCAGCAATTCGCGGCCGTCGCCAATCGGCCAAGGTGCTTCTTCGGAGATGTAGAGATATCCATCCTCACGGCCGTCCACAACGTCGGTCGGCCGATCTTCGCGGGCCAACAGCTTGCGGCCGCCGTTACCAGACAAGATTGACACTCGGCAGAAAGCGCAGCCGCATTGGCGGCAGAACACGAGCGGGAACATCGGCTTGTCGGGTTCCCCTGGCTTGGCCACCTGCTTGGACATTTCGAGGTGCCGTTCGGCCCGCGGCTCGAGCGTGGTCCACACCGTGTCGCCTCGCGTAAGGAACTGGTGCAGCCGGAAAGCGAAGATGGGGAACCTGCTTGACTCGCTTCGCCTAAGTGTCGAGCCCTTCATGAGGAAGCTGCGAAGCACCTGTTCGCACTTCTTTCGATCGATGCCCGTGAGAACGGAAAGCTCAGCTGAAGCGCTCTGTTCACCCTCAAGTTGGCGTGGCGCCTGGCGGATGAACCGCCCCGTTCCTGGCTCGGCTTGCACACCGAACGTGGACTCAATCCAGGACGCAAGGGGGTGGGAGCAGAACTCTGCATACGCATCTGGGGGCGGTGCCGCATTTGCGACAGCCTCAACGAGCTTCGCCCGCGTCTGCGTATTGGTAAAGTCCTGTTCGGGTGTTGCACGTTCGAGCGTTTCACCGATTATCTGCGTCGCATCGACCGGAGTGCCAAAAAGCGTTTCAGCTACCTTCGCGACTTCGTGTTTCTGGTCAAGGGACGTGCCGCCGCTGGCCATCGTCGCCGACGTTCCGACACAGATGATGTCGTGCCCGCCGAATGCGAGCCGGCACCGGCGAATTAGCATGGCCACATCGGCGCCTTGCCGCCCCCGATAGGTGTGCAGTTCGTCGAACACCAAGAACTTCAGCCCCTGAGCCGCTCGCACGAGCTCTCGATCCTCGCTTCGGGTCAACATCAGCTCGAGCATCATGTAGTTGGTCAGGAGGACATCTGGGGGATTAGCTCGGATCGCGTTCTTCTCTTCCGCCTTCTCTTGCCCCGTGTACCGTGCAAAACGAACCGGCTGATTCTGCTTGCCGAGGAACTTGCTCAGCTCCTCGGCTTGGCTATTGGCGAGAGCGTTCATCGGATACGCGACGATTGCCTGTATACCGCGCCCGGGGCCCCGTCGCAGCACGTGGTCCACGATCGGAATGATGTAAGCCAGACTCTTGCCCGATCCTGTGCCGCTCGTGAGCACATAGGACTTGCCCTGCCTCGCCTTTCGTATGGCCTCTGCTTGGTGCTGGTGAAGGATGAGCGGGCGTCCCGAGAGATCATTCAGGGACTTATCAATCGTGAATATACGCGAGCAATCCTGATGGAGGGTTCCTTCGCTGACGAGATCATCAACCTTGCCGCCCGGCTTGAATGTCGGGTTGAGCTGCAGCAAAGGGTGAGGCCAAAGTGCGCCGTCGTTTAGTGCGTCATCAACCTTACTGAGGATCTGGTCATCCGCGATCTTGATGAAGCTGCGCGTGTACGCCGCGTAGTCGTCAACCAGCCGCTTACGAAGATCAAATACGTCCATGGATCAGTCCTGGTTCGATGGCTTCTTCAGATACGCTCCGCACAAGAATGGACTGCGCCGTGGTCAGCCACCCGTTGATGACGGCGCGGCCGAGCCTCCAGTGCCTGCGACGTTCTGACCATGCACCCTGTCTTGCGGCAAGAACGTGTAGAGGCGACTTGGACACCTGAAGGTACTCCGCGAGGCTAGAGATGGCCAAGACCTCAATAGGAGCAGCGGGTTGGCGATGTGCGGGGGTAACACGTGCCATGGGCAGAGTGTAGCAATTGCTGTCCGTTCATAGCCGCGCCGACGGGCGCGACACGAGCGATGAAGGGGCCGCGGAGGCCGCTCCTACGGACAGCGTCGTGTCCGCGAACGACCTCAGGGAGCCGCAGCCCTTGCGAGCGTACGGTTTCCGATGTAAAGCGAGCCCCACAGCGTGTCATCGCCACGCTGGAGACGAAAAGCCGCGTCCAAGACAACTGTCATGAATGACGTGCAAGCGATCAGCGCCCGACCGGGCAGCAGGCGATCGCCAATGGTCCATGCTCGTGTGAGACACACCCCTTTGCCGCCAGGGGGGCGCCTGCATTGGTGTTCCGGAAAGCGCGGCTGCACGATGTACTATGGGTTCATGCTCTTCTGTTGACCACGCATCAAGCTGATGCCGCAGCCTGCATGGCGGCCGCGAGATGATTTGCCGACGTTGCCGACGCCGGTGCACCCGCGTCGGCTGCCGGAGCCGCCGGGCGCGTTTCAGCAACTCGGGTCCGCTCGAGGAAACCACGAACTCCCGGGAACATGATCGTCTGCGGACTTAGACGATCCTGCAACGCGATTCCCAACCATCCGCGTGACGAGTTCCGCTTGACCGGTTCACAACCCTTCTTCCGAAGGATCTCCGCGAACCGCCGCATGCTCAGGCTCGGCGCACCGTTCAGCTCGGCCCACTTCGTGTAGTTCGTGAACAACCTTTCGCTCGAAGTCCAGAGATCCCCCCTGGTTGCTGCATCGCCCATCATGCACGACGAGTCGAGCCAGTCTGAGAAGAAGTCCTGATCATCGCGGTACTCCTGGACCGCCTCGATCACGGCCTTGGGTTCCTCCATGCCATACTTCTGCCATGCGAGACACCCTTCGAGCGCCCAGCAGAGGATCGCCGAGAGTTCGGCCGGGGATCGGAGCTTCTCCCCGAGCTGCGGATCACGCTCCGCGTCCGGGATGGCGACTTCGAACGGTATCATCTTCACGCGGTTCCACAGGGCCCGATCGTCTCCCGGGAGATCGGGCTTGTTGTTGGTAGCCATGATCAGTTTGAAGTTCGGAAGGAACTCGAAGTACTCCGCGTGCAGGAACCGGGCCGCGATCTTCTCGCCGCCGGTCACGCGCTTGATCAATCCGGCGTCAAGGCGGGCACCGTGGTTGGTTTCGGAGACTACGACCATGCGGGCTCCACGCAGCCGCGCCAGGTCGTTCGAGATCGCGTTGCTGGCGAACTTCTGTTCGAACGTCCTGGGTTCGGTATGACTCGCATACTCCCCGAGCATGGTGGCGAGAGTTTCGATCGTGACGCTCTTGCCGTTGCTGCCGGAGCCGTGCAGCACCGCGAATGCCCGCACGCTGATGTCGCCGGTCAGGCAACAGCCGGCCCATCGCTGCAGGTATCTCACCAGCTCCTGGTTCCCGTTCATCACGCGATCGAGGTGACGCTCCCACAGCTCGGATCGGGCGTCGGGGTCGTAGTTGACCGGGGCAAGTTTGGTGATCCGATGGGATGGGTCGTGCGGCTGCAACTCGCCGGATCGGAGGTCGATTGTTCCGTTGTTGACGGTCAGCAGCCACGGATCGACATCAAGATCCTTTTCGCTCACGGCGACGCGAGCGCGGGCGATGGCGAGCAGGGCGTTCAATCGCTGCAGGTTGCCCGAGTTTATCGCGAACTGGTGGTGCCGAACCAGGTCGTCGCGTAGTTGCGGCATCTGCTGGATGCTCTGACCAACCTGATCCGCAAACAACTCCATCACTTTGGCGGCGAGGGTGAGGGCCCAATCCAGCTCGTCCTCCATCCAGCGACGCCCGTCCCATAGGAGCCAGCGTCCGAGCTTGGGACAGTACAGCACATTGGATTTGTGCACGGCCAGGAAACGCGTCGCGTTGCCGTCATCGTTGAGGGGCGCGGTAAGGAATCCGTAGGGATCATCGAGCCCGAGCAGCTTCACGTCGTCCGGCGTCATCGGCTTGCCCCGCTCGACCTCGACCTTGCCGAGCGAGATCGGGGACGTGATTTTCCCGTGGTGGGGGCAGGAGGCGCAACCTTCGAAGCCGAGGGATTCCTCGATATCCCGGCAGCTGCGAGGACCGGCTTTGGCGCTCGCCTGTTCAAGCTTCTTCGTGGTACGAGACGCGGAGTACTCCGGATGGGGCTCGGATCGCTGATGGGCCAGTAGTTCACCGTGCTCGCAGCGTCCGATGATTCCCAGTTGCGCGTACCACTCAGGCTCGCTGAGCTTGCTCGCATCGTCACGGCAATGTCGCATGAACTCGCATCGGTCCTCGATCTTCTGGAGGATCGGCAAGTGCCGGGATCGGGGGGCCGTCTTTGCTGTCGGTGCGACCGCGGACTTCAGTTCTTCGACAGTTGCCAACAGTTCCAACGAGTTGATCCTCGGTGTCCAGCTCGGATCGCTGGCCGCGGTTCCCTCGAGGCGGCTCATGCGCCACGGCCGATCGGGCGTTTGTTCCCCCTTGCAGGCCATCGTTCCCGCAAGCTTGGTGATCCTCGATGCATTGGTCACCGTGGTGTCCACCTTGACCCGATCACTGCTGAATCGCGTCGAGAGTGCCCTGAGGAATCGCTGGATCGTGTCCTTCGCATCCGACTCCAGATCGATTCGGTAGAGAAGGTGTCCGCCGTTGCCGCTCATCAGCGCCACGGGCTCGGCGAACCCGCGTTGGGCAAGGAAGGACTGGACTCGCTCACGAGTCTCGAGGGCGAGGCGTAGTTCGGCCTCGGAGCTGCTTGTGCCGGGCTGGCGAACCGGGTCGCAGTCCACCAGAAGCCAGCGGCGTCTGAGCACGTGCGCGTCTCGCGCAGTGTCCGTCGCCGGGAAGACCATCTTGTTGGTGGGGGGGATGGTTGCCGGATTGATGGGATTCAGGGTGACGTACACGCCCTTGCAGGCGTGCCCGCGGAGGAAGCCCGCGAGGACCTCGACCGCCTCCGCCGCGGAGTCAAAGACGCCCGCGGCGGTGAATCGTGGTCGATCCGACGCGTCGTGCGGCGCAACGTCGAGAGCTCGGATCTCAAAGACCTGGCCGGGCTCGAAGAGGATCTCAAGATGCCGCCGGGCATGGGCTGGATCCCATGTTCCGGACTCTGGCATCGACGCGCGACCGGGCGACGCGTTCGGCGGGCGGCTCTCGGGGATAGCCGCCGCGGCGACCATCGTGCTGGACGCGGGGCGGGCAGAGGGACGGTTGGACGGAAGGGACGTTAGGTGAGTATTGTTCATAACATTAGCTTACAAAAAGTTGTGCGTTAGCACAATATGTAAAAAACTATCCAAGAGAAAAATTGTGGCCAGGCGTCCAATCCGGCGAACCCGGCCACGGAAATCCCACAATCATCCGCCCGCCTTTGCTCCCGGCCGCAGGGATGCTGTTAATCCCATCGATTGAAGGGAGTCGTGGTACGATCGCGGGGCTGGTGGGGCGTTCCGCAGGAGGGCGGCGGACGCTTCTTCGTGGCGTTTAGTGCTAATGTTGTATTGCTATTTTGGTCTTCTTGTAATATTTTTACAATAGTAAGAAGTGTCCCATCTGTCCCTTCGGCTGGAGAATCGCCGGCGAGGTGCTGAGATGATGGGTTCTTCGAGCGGACGCCTGCGCACTTCGTGCCGTCTGCGTGCGCCGCGGCTGTCCCAAGCACTCGGACGCCTGCGAGGGCGTTCGGCCGAAGACCTTGGCGCACTGGGTAATTTCCCCGGGGAAAATCCTCCAGTGTCCGCGGCGAACTGCCACTCGCTTCGAGTTGCTCGAGGTAATGCTCGACCCGAAGGCGACGGGACCTTGCGTGGTATCCCCGCTGCGACGTGTTCGCGGGTGATCAGGGTCGCCACCGGGCCGGTGACTTTCCCTGTGCGGCCTGCGCCTGCCCTCACATGCCACCCGGAGCGGCTTGCGGTCGCCGAATCCGGCTTGGACGCGCCCATTGATTCAGCCCTTGTGTTCCGTTGCCCCGAGTGATAGTCTGATACGGCAATCGCCGGCGAGGCTCATGCTGTTGGACGCGGCTAAGGCCGGCGTATCCGTTGCGTGCACGTTCGAGGCGGAAGGCTTCTGCCGGGATGACTTTTATCAAGGGGTGAATATGTCGAGCTTCTGTTCCGTGCAATTGGCTGATCGGAGGGGCTGGCAGCGGCAGGAGGTGGCGAGCTGCCAACGCGACGAAGGGCCTGTGTCTATCACCGGTCGTGCGGTGGGAGCACTGGCGATCGCGTGGGTCATGGCGACGTCGTGCTTCTCTCAACTCTGCGTCACGCCTGGTACTGTGTTGGCCGGGGCCACTTCAAGCCAGTTTGGCAACTCAATCTCCCTGAGCGCGAACGGTAACACGGCGGTTGTTGGGGCATGGAAGGAGAACAACTTAGCCGGCGTGGCGTACGTCTATGTACGGTCAGGCGGTTCCTGGGTGCAGCAAGGCCCCGCGCTTCTGGCTGGAAGCGAGGCGGGACTCTCCGCGCAGTTCGGTTCCTCCGTTGCGATCAGCGGTGACGGGACCACGATCCTCATCGGAGCTTCGTCGGACAACAACGAGATCGGGTCGGCCTTTGTCTTCACGAAGAGTGGGGGCGCTTGGGTGCGGCAGGGAGGCAAGCTGCAGCCGACCGGGGGCACCGGTCCCAAGCAGCTCTTCGGGGCTTCCGTGGCGCTGAGTGGCGACGGCAATACGGCGATGGTTGGTGCCTGGCATGACAACAGTCAGGTTGGGGCTGTGTACACGTTCACGCGCTCGGGTGGTGTCTGGACACAGAGCGGTCCCAAGCTCGTGCCGCCGAGTGGTGCTGGTGCGTACTTTGGGGCGTCCGTGTCGTTGAGTTCCGATGGCGGTACCTCGGCCATCGGAGCCCCGCTCAGTGACAGAGCGTTCGTCTTCGTGCGAAGTGGCTCGATGTGGTCTGCGCAGGGGGCCGCATTAGTCCCGAGCGGTGCGGTCGGCGCGGGCGGATACAGCTTTGGGAACTCGGTGATGCTCAGTGCCAGCGGGGATCTTCTGGCCGTCGGTTCGTACAGCGACAATCGTGATGCAAACGGCAACGGACTCGGTGCGGCGTACGTGTTCCAGCGATCGGCAGGAACGTGGAGCCAGCAGGGGCCGAAACTCGTTCCGAGCATCACGTCGTTGCGGTACTTCGGGTACTCAGTCGGTCTTAGTGGCGATGGGTCGACGCTGCTGGTCGGGATGCCGGGCGGAGACGGAGCTGGCGGCGCTGCGTTCGCTTTCGTAAGGCAAGGGGCGAGCTGGATCGCTGACAGTCCGCCGCTCAGTGCCCTCAGTGGAAACTATGGCAATGCGGTCGCCGTCAATGGTGATGGGCGGATCGCGCTGGTGGGCGCCTGGAACGACTCCAAGACCTATTCATACACGCTCGCTCGCGAGATCGAGATCGTTCAGCAACCGACGCCCGTTGTGATCTGTCGATCCGGTGCCGCAGCTCTTGGTGTGACAGTATCGGCGTCGTCTCCGACCTATCGCTGGCAGCGTGAGGTGACTCCAGGAAGCGATCTGTTCGCCAACCTGGACAATGGCTCGACCGCGACTTGGGATGGCGGTGTCGGTGGCGCGATCGTCTTCGGCGCTACAACGCCTTCACTGGTGATTGCTCCGGATCTCGCAAATGGCAAGCAACTCTCCCAGGCGCACGCCATCCGGTATCGCTGCCTCGTCGAGAATGCGTGCGGGTCAGTCTTCAGCACGCCCGCGGCGATCGATCTCTGTGAGACGGACTTCAACTGCGACGGCGTGACCGACGACTCGGACTTTGTCAGCTTCGCCGATGCGTACAACCTCTTGCTCTGCTCGGATGCCGCGATGCCACCAAGTTGTCCGGCCGATCTCAACCAGGACGGCTACGTTGACGATGTCGACTTCGTCGGCTTTGCGACGGCGTACGAGGAGTTCGGTTGTTCGTGATGGCTTTGGCTTGTTGCGCACGCCGCACGAACGCGGCTCTGGAACGTCAAGGAGAACGTCGTGCGCATCGTCCGCTAGTGGACACGATCATCGAGCACTGCGTTCGAAGCCGCGTGCGTCTTCTGATGCGTGAGAAGTGGAGCGGTCGACGCCGCCTCGCTGCTGTTCTCGTGGCTGTGCGCCCGCCCGATCAGGGCGATGCCGGGCTCTCGGAGTCGCTTGCCCCATCCCCTTGCGCGGCGTCCTTGAGCAGGCCAGCGCGGCGCAACGCTTCCTCGTACTGCTCGGGCGGTGTCACGCTTGTGTCAAAGCCGCGGGTGGCATCGATCTCCGCCTTGGAGCGCAGCATGCCGTACGCAGCCCACGCCGCAAGCTTCGCGGGAGAGGTGTCCTGAATGTTCGCCGGCGTGGGGACGCGGGAAAGGAGAATGCCGAACGTCACCATGTCGAACATATCCGATGCCAAAACGATTGCGTTCTCGCCGTCGAGCCAGGCGTTGGCAAGCCGGAAGGCCTCCATGGATGCTTCCTTGCCGCGTCGGGTGATGGTCGCCTCTGCGAATGGGCGTCCGGTCCAGGATCGGTGCAGGCAGAGCAGGTCATCTTCCAGGAACGCGACCCACTTGTCCTCCATCTGTCCGGGGTTCAGGCCTTCCCGCATGATGTCAACATCACGCTGGGTGAATGTCCGGTAGTGGGGGACCAGCAATCCGCGGCCATACTTGCCGATACGCCGACACTTCCAGCGTGTGCGGAGCGGATGCCGTCTGTCATTCGCCTTCGGAGGCATCAGCGTCCTCCCTCTCGCCGACGAGGTTGCGGGTACTTGTCCACAAGGGCGCTCGCCTCCTGCCGCACCCGATCTCGCAGGTCTGCTGGCTCCACGACCTCGCAGTGCCGTCCCATCGATAGCACCCACCAGAGAATCTCGTCGAGCCCGGCAACGCGGAAGCGGAGTGTGACCGAGCCGTCCACGTGCCGCTCGATGCGCTGCGATCGATGCCAGTGCGTGTCAGCAACCGTTTCGGCGAACTCCTGATCGAATCGCAGAACGACGTTGTACTCGTTCGCACCGGGAATCATCTGCCACGCATTGCCGAGGTATCCGTCGATCGAGAAGTCCTTCGGTCGTACGAAGCGACGGGTCGTTGCGTCGATGCGCTGAAAGCGTCGAAGCTTCAGGGCAACAACGCGATCTCGCTTTCGGTGACGTCCAATCGTGTACCACGCGCGAACGCCGTACCACAACGCATAGGGTTCAAACTCGAAGGTACGTTGCTGGGTTGTCGCCTGAGCCGATCTGTATTGGCACTTGATCACGGTCTGCCGCAGAATCGCCTCTCGAACCGTATCGAATACTCCGCGCTCGCCTTCACTCGACCCGGATCGCGCCAGCCGTACCTCGACATGATCCATCACGTCCTCAAGGTCGCGGCGCAGGCGAGTCGGCAGAAGGGACTCGATTTTCGTCATGGCACCCAGGGCGGCGTCAAGTAGTGCCACCTGCCCGCGACCCGCGACGTCCTCGCAAATGACAATCAGCGCAAGAGCTTCATCGAGGGTGAGTTGCACCGGCGGCAGAAACGTGTCCGACTCAAGCCGATATCCGCCACGGGCACGGTCGAAAGCCACCGCGAAGCCGGTTGCGACAAGTTTCTTGATGTCGCGTCGGATGGTCTTTTCTGAGACTCCGAATCGCTCGCCCAGCGACCGCGGCGTCCATGGCTCATGACTGCGAAGCAGCACGAGCTCTCCGAGGAGCCGATGTAGATCACCCACGTGCTTTGCGGAGGTTCCCATGCGTCATCATTGCGCACCGTCGATGTTGTCGCTCGGTGACAGAATCAAATGCGACACCGAACAACATGATCGCGGACGACATCATGTCCGTGAAGTGCAGATCGTTGTTCAAGCGATGTGGATCGGTCGGAAGTGCCACGCACTATGTGATCGCCGCAGCATCCCACATGCGGCTGCGTGCTGCGGGCGGCCCCGCCTCCCCCGATTCTCCTAGGGGGGTGGGGTAGACGGCGGTCTGATCGGCGGGGCCGCTCGCATGCTTTCGGATCACGGTTGTTCGTGATCCTCCCTGTGATGGTCCCGTCCTCGCCGAAGTGTGAGCGTTGCGAGTTGTATCGAGCGACTGCGGGTTCCGCTCGCGGCTTCTTTCGAGTCCGAAGAGTGCCGAGGGTGCAGGATCGACACTGCACGGAAGTGCCATAGTGAACGCGTCTGGCTGTTGGTGGCGAGTACCGAAGGTCCGTGGGACTGTCCGGTGTTCCGGATAATGCCTCCGGACGCGCTGCGACTTGCGGATACCTAAAGAAAAGGCCCGCATTCCCTGCGGGCCTGTCCGCCACCCGATCGAGCAACAAGCGCTCGGTCAGGGTGCGGGTGATGCCGTCGTGAGCCATTGAACCGTGATCCGGACTCCGAAGGAGTCCGCCAGTGAGCGCAGTACCGTCTCTACCTGTTGCTGTGCTGCCTTGATCCAGTCCGACGACTCGAAGGCATGTTGTAGATCGCTCTGCGCTTCCCGGAAGGCTCGGGTCGTGAGCTCGCTTTCGATATCAAGGCCTGGCCACAGCCGCCAAAGCCCGGTTCGTTCAATCGAGTAGATCAATGTCGCTGCGTGATCGAGCCGGACCGATGCCACTTCGGGGACTGGCAGCGACAGCTGGTACGTTCCGTCACCCATCTGTGACGCGATCGCGTTGGCGACGTCGGTGGCTAGCTCGGCAGATCCACGAACCGCCATCAGCATCCGACATCCGCCCAATCGTCCCCGCAGTTCGAACACACGCACTTCTGCGATCGGAACCCGAAGCGTCGCAAGCTCGGCAATCCTTTGGACCGCGTTTGCGGTGACCAGGGAGCTCGACATCGCGGATGTGTGTGGCGGACAGTTCTCGCGGCGGGCGTGGGTCACCCACGTGACCAACTGGTAGAGGAGAATTGCCAGACAGAGAAGGACCAAGGGCCGGAGCACCCAGCTCGGCCACCACGGAGACACGATCATGTTCCCTCCACCCCGATACTTGCGGGGGCTAGACCAACCAGAGTCGATGAAGATGCGGTCGCAGCTAGTTGCTGGCCGCCATGCTGAGTGCTTCGTTCCAAGCGTGTCTCTTCAGATCCGCCGAGCTTCCGAACCAGATCGAAGAAAGCCGATTCTGGTCGCGGCGCTCCGCGGTGGTGCCTCGGACGGGACGTTCCCAGTCGGCGTACTGGGTGGCGGCGTTGAAGGCCGCCCAGAGCGTGCTAGCGATTCCCGGCAACCGCTGGCGACGATCGTCCATGTTGTCCACCAGTCTGGCCCGGATCTCCTTGCGCTGCTCGGGGCTGTCGGCGATGGTGCGGACCACCGCGTCGAAGTACTCGAGCATCCGGCGGGAGTCGAGTCGAACCCGAGCGAGTGCGTCCACCTGTGTCTGCATCGATCGGTAGCCGATCTCAGCCAGCCCGAGGATGCGCACCGCCTCGGGGATCCGCGTCATTGCGTGCGGGGTGTGCCGGAGCTGGACGCCGGATCGCTCCTTGAGCGCGAGCGTCAGCGAGTTCTGACAGACGACCCGGATCGGCGTGATCAGCGCCCGGAACGCCTTCGTCCCGTCGTGGCTGTTGCAGATCAGGAGGTAGCGGCGGATCAGATCGTCCGTGCGGCCGACCCGGAGCTCGTTGGGCAGCCGGGCCAGCATCCAGACGACCCGGCCACCGCGCAGCTCCCCGGCGGTCTCCAGCGTGAGCGTGTCGGTGCCGCCCGCAGCACCGGCTTTGGCGAGGACCTCGGTAAGCCAGTCGAACGCCTCGCGGTTCTGGATGGGTTGGTAGCGACTGCCGACAACCCCCAGCGGCTCGGAGGTGTCGGTGCGGACGATGGCCTTGTGTGATCGGATGAGCCGGTTGTCGCCGAACGGCTCGCTGATCTCGAGGTGCTGCTCGCGGACGGACCAATCGAGGCCCGCCCGTCGCAGGGCATCGCCGGCAGAGTCAGAGCCGACAACGGATCGGCCCACCCGCCTCCAGACAGGGACGACGCGATCTTCGACGACGACGGACGGACGGACGGCAAGCTGTGTCATGGATGAACTCCTTTGATGAAGAATGTGATCGATGGGTGATTCAGCCGCGGCGTCGCATTGCAGAGCCCGCGTCGCGCTTGAGTCGTTTGCGGCGTCGCGGACGCACGCGGATCCAGAGCGCGGGTCGCCGCGGCCTGGAGAACGGAACGAGATGACGCTCGGAGCGGGGAATGTCCCGCTGACAGATGAAAAGCATGCGATACCTCCGGCTCCGAATGGAGCCTTCAAAGCGACCATGTGAGAAGGAGAACGCCGGCGTTTGCGTGCGGTCTCAGACCGCTGCGTGCGAGCAGCGACGCTGGTACGGGCAGGTGAGGCACTGGTGGTCAGGACGAGCCGGGAACACCCCGGCACGGATCCCGCGCCAGACATCCGCGAACTGCTGATGCAAGTTGGCGGGATCGATCAGGGGTGCGTCGTGGGTCGTCACGACGGGCTGCTTCGCCTTGGTTACGGTGATGAACTGGAGCTGGGGTGTCGATCCCGGTGTGTCCGTGTACCGATCCGCCGCGAGAAGCTGATAGAGCGCGAGCTGCCCGGCCTGAAGCCGGACGTCTCGGGCATCCCATCTCGCGCGGCTGGTCTTGAAATCAACGATCCGGACCGCGTCCCCAGAACGCACGATCAGATCGACGCGTCCGGTGATCGCGGGCAGATCCTCCCAGGGGCGACCTTCGACGGACTCCTCGATGGCAAGGATCTCGCCATCCAGGATCGTCGGAAGGGTCGTGACGAGGGCCGAAGCACAGCGCACGGCGGTGCATCGATCGGGCGCGTCCACCGAGGCGGCTGGCTGCAAGGCGTTCAGAGACTCCTCGATGAGGGGCGGGATCTCCCCGTCAGAGAGGGGTGGCAGACCCTCGAGCTGACGCTCCAGGGCTCGCTCCACGACCCGATGCACCGCCACTCCAACCGCAAGCGTGACGGGCGTGAACGCGGGCTCGGCCTGAATCACGTACCGGAACTCGAACGCCCGCGGGCACTGCAGGTACTGCCGGACCCGCGACCAACTCAGGTGCTCCATCGCATCGATCGCCGTACTGGCTGCGTTCGTCGCCGACGCCGCGCCAATGACACCGGGAATGTGGTTCGATGGCGTGTTCATGCACCGGCTCCTGCGAAGCCGCTGTGTGGGCGCGCCTGACGGGACTTAAGCAGGTCGATCAGCTGGCTGGCCTCCCGCAGCGACAGCTGCTCGATCGGACGCCCCATTTCCGCGCGGGCGATGTCGTCGATCGCCACGTCGATCCGCTGGGCCATCGACCGCAACGCCCGAAGCTGACTCGGCGTCGCGCCCCGCTCCGAGCGCGGGTGGTGCCGTGCCGGCGGCGAGGGCGCGGGAATCTCCGGCGCTCGATCCGGGGATTCCTCGAGCGGCAGCATCTGTTTGTCCAACGCCTCCTGGGCACGGCGATACAACGCGGCAACTTGCTGCTGAAGGTCCTCCGGCCGGCCAAGGACTGCCTGATCCAGCTCGGCGCGGATGTTGATGGACGCCCCGTCGCTGGCGAAGTTGCGTGCGACTTTGCGACTAAGACCGATCTCGATGAGCACGGGCATGAGAGCCTCCATGAAGCATGCGACACCGCTCGCGGGGATTGCGAGACGGTGTCAAGTCAGAGTGGGGGTGCCGGCGCCGGACACGGCGACTGCTAAGCCTCCCCACGTTACAGTGACGCGTTTGGTGCGGGAATTCAGCAGCACGAAGCTGTCCCCGAGTGCCTGCGACGAGCCTGTCGTGAGAACTCGGGGCAACCTGATTCGGTGTTGCAACGGACGCCGAGCGTGCCGAATAGGTGGCGGCAGCCTCAGAGCGACAGCGTGGGAGGAAACTCGCTGACCGAACTTCCTTGCGGTGCGTGTGAACTTTTCTGCGAAGGACTTCGTTCGCGTGGTGACCGGTCACCCGGGGATGCCTCGCGACCGCTTGCCGAGGCGTGCTCGCGGGTGCGAGAACGAAGTGCACGTCCTGCACCGGAAGCGAACGCCGACGAGACTTCGCAGAAGGATTTTTGCGTCGGTTGACTTGCCGTCACCGGGTCTGTGTAGTATCGTTTCAATAGTATTTCCGGTCAGTTTCGTGACTCGCACGGAATGACCTGCTCGTTGACCCATTGCGATCACCGACGATCAGCGATGGTTTAAACGAGATATCGTCTGCCACAGCCCCTTGATTGATCGGTTCGGTCGGCGGCGAGGCGGACAATAAAAACGGCGCGGCCCGGGGTTGCCGGTCACCGCTCCTTTATACGATACGACAACTCGTGTCGTTCCGCGTGTTCCGATTGAGGTCCCCGCGGATCCGCTCGCAAGCGGCGTCAGGCTTGCCACCTTGATCCCCCCCTGATTGCTTCGCGTGTCTACCCCGGCGCGGTGGTCGCGCTCGTCTGAAGCCGCGCCATGTGAGCCCAGAGTGGCCAGCACAGCG
>VYLH01000025.1_pt1 | contig 49414 bp, 33 predicted proteins | sample 5114361 | NCBI WGS metagenome assembly VYLH01 (sample SAMN12291772, study PRJNA351875) | freshwater metagenome | isolation source: freshwater lake | place: USA: Michigan, Kent Lake | collected 2013-08-15
CCTCGCCGTCCTTCGCCGCCGCGCCCTGGTCGGCGACGCCCTCGCCCACGCCGCGCTCCCCGGCGTCTGCGTCTCCTTCCTCGTCTTCCGCGAGCGCAGCCTCCCGCTCTTCCTTCTCGGCGCCCTCGTCTTCGGCGTCCTCGGCGTGCTCACCATGAACGCCATCCGCCGCTTCACCCGCATCAAGGAAGACGCCGCCATCGCCATCGTCCTTGGCTCGTTCTTCGGCCTGGGCATCGCTCTTTCCGGCATCATCCAGCGCCTTCCCAGCGGCAACCGCGCGGGACTCGATGGCTTCCTCTTCGGCAAGGCCGCCGGCATGGTCCAGGCCGACGTCACCCTCATCGCCGCCGCCTCCGCGCTCGCGCTCCTCGGCGTCGTCGCCCTCTACAAAGAGTTCAAGCTCGTCGGCTTCGACCGCGCCTTTGCCGGCAGCCTCGGCTGGCGCGTCTCGCTCCTCGATCTCATCCTCATGTGCCTGCTCGCCATCGTCACCGTCGTCGGCCTCCCCGCCGTCGGCGTCGTGCTCATGGCCGCCCTGCTCATCATCCCCGGCGTCACCGCCCGCTTCTGGACCGATCGCCTCGCGCCCCACCTCGCCCTCGCCGGTCTCTTCGGCACACTCGCCGGCCTCATCGGCTCCGCGCTCTCCGCCGTCCTGCCCGCACCCGAGGGCTCCCTCAGCCGCGGCTTCCCCACCGGCCCGCTCATCGTCCTCGTCGCCGGCACGCTCTTCGTCGTCTCGCTTCTCTTCGCCCCCCGCCGCGGCCTCATCGCCCGCTGGCGCACCGCCCGCCTCCTCCAGCAACACATCGACGACGAGCACCTCCTCCGCGATCTCTACGAACTGCAGGAAGCCAACACACCCGCAACTCGGACAACCCTCACCGCGTGCCGCACCTGGCGCAGCGGCTCACTCCACAGCGCCCTCCGCCGCGCCCTCGCCAGCGCCGACGTCTCCGAACGCGACGCCACCATCACGCTCACCGCCTCCGGACTTACCCGCGCCGTCCGCGTCATCCGCTCCCACCGCCTCTGGGAGCTCTACCTCCACGAGCACGCCGGCGTCGCACCCGATCACGTCGACCGCGACGCCGATCTCATCGAGCACTTCATCACCCCCGAACTCCTCGCCAAGTTCGAGGCCCAGCTCGCCCTCGGCGACGGCGACGCTCTCCGCACCGGCGCCACCCTCGGCGTCCCGCTCTCCCTCCATCCCCCGGGCTCCTCCACCAGCGAGGCCCGCCCATGAACCCCATCCTCTCTCTCCCGCTCGTCGGCCCGCTGTTCTCTTACGACCTTTGGGTCATCGCCACCGCGTCGCTCGTCGGCGCTCTCTGCGGCGTGCTCGGCTGCTATCTCCTCCTCCGCCGCCTCAGCATGCTCGGCGACGCCATCAGCCACGCCATCCTCCCCGGCCTTGCCGGCGCGTTCCTCCTCAGCGGCTCACGTGATCTCGTCTGGATGCTCCTCGGTGCCGCCGTCGTCGGCGTCCTCACCGGCGTCCTCACCGCCGGCCTTCACCGCGTCGCCAAGATCGCCGAGGACGCCTCCATGGGCGTCGTGTTCACCACCCTCTTCGCCCTCGGCGTCCTGCTCATCTCCTTTGCCGCCCGCAATGTCGATCTCGACCCGGGCTGCGTCCTCTACGGCCTGCTCGAGTTCACACCCCTCGACACCGTCTCACTCTGGGGCCTCGAACTCCCCCGCGCCACCGCCGCGCTCGGCGCCGCCGCGCTCGTCGTCGCCGCCGTCCTCGCGGCGCTCCACAAAGAGATCAAGCTCGTCGCCTTCGACCCCGCCCTCGCCGCTGCACTGGGCCTGCGCCCGACGCTCGTGCACTTCGTGATGGTCGCTCTCATCGCCGGCGTCAGCGTCGTCAGCTTCGAATCCGTCGGCTCCATCCTCGTCGTCGCTCTGCTCGTTACCCCCGCCGCCACCGCCCACCTGCTCACCGACCGCTACGCCCGCATGATGATCCTCGCCACCATCATCGGCGCCCTCAGCGGCGCCGGCGGCTACCTCCTTGCCAAGCACGTCGAGACATGGACAATCGACGGCACGGCGCTTGGAACCTCAACCGCCGGCTGCGTCTGCATCGTCGGCGCGTTCTTCTTTCTCTCCGCCGCGCTCCTCTCGCCCCGCCACGGCGTGCTCTCCCGCCTCGCACGCCACGCCGCGCTCCGACTTCGCATCTGCCGCGAAGACATCCTCGGCATGCTCTACCGCGCCGCCGAGCTCCGCTCCCGCGCCCTTTCCCGCGATGAACTCACCCAGGGCGTCGGCTCCACCTGGCTCGTCGACCTCGCCCTCATCCTGCTGCGCCGCAGCGGCCTCGTCGTCACCCACGACGCCACCATCCGCCTCACCGAACGCGGCCACACCGAGGCCCGCCAGTTCGTCGGCACCCACCGACTCTGGGAATCCTTCCTCACCGCCCGCCTCGGGTTACCTCCGGATCACGTCCACGCCGCCGCCCACAAGGCCGAGCACTTCATCGCCCCCGAAATCCGCGAGAAGCTCGCCGAGGACGTCCGCACCACCCAGCCCACCGAGTCACCACTGACCGATCCACACGGACGCCAGATCCCCGGGCCCTAATTTCCGGACCCCGAACTCCGGACCCCGAACTCCATCCGGTAGCATGAAACCGCACGCCCTCTCTTCGGTACAACACTTGACCGAAGTTTTTCCGATTTCTTCACCAAAGACTTTGCGACCCAACCCACAAGGACCACGATGCACCAGCACCGCCCCTCCTCTGCCCCGAACTTCCGAACCGGCCTCCTCGCCCGCGCCGCCGTCGCTGGCCTCGCGTTCCTCCTCAGCGCCTGCACGTCGACGCCCAAGCCCACACCGCTCACCGCCGAGCAGCGCGACCTCAACCTCCAGTCCATCAACATGGTCCACGCCCGCATCAAGCAGCGGCATTTCGACCCCGAAAAGGTCGGCGCCGCCTGGGACGCCAAGCACGCCGAGATGCGTGTGAAGGTCGAGAACGCCACGTCCATGCCCGAGGCCCGCGCGGCCATGAGCGAACTCATCGAGTCGCTCCAGCAGACCCACTTCGGCATCCTCCCCGCCGACGCCTACGAGGGCAATGAATCCGATGAGCCCAGCGCCGGTGACAAGACCACCGGCGACCGCCGCGCCAGCGGCGAGATCGGCGTCGATCTCCGCCGCATCGGCAACGACGCCGTCGTCACGCATGTCGAGCCGAATTCCCCCGCCGCCGCCGCCGGCGTCAAGCCCGGCTGGGCCGTCGAGTCCGTCGACAAGCGCAAGGTCGCGCCCCTCATCGCCCGCATCGACACGCTCTCCGCCGGCAAGACAGCCGCCCCGCTCGTCGCCGCCACGATGCTCCAAACTCTCGCCCACGGCGAAGTCGGCACCCCGCTCGACTACACCTTCCGCGCCGACAACAACCGAACCATCAACGTCGCAATCACCCCCGTCCAGCCCATCGGCAAGGCCCAGAAGTTCGGCAACCTTCCCACCATGTACCTCAAGACCAGCCGCCGCATCGTCCCGCCCGGTGTCGGTGTCTTCGCGTTCAGCATCTGGTTCGACCCGATGAAGGTCAATGCCGAACTCGAGGCACTCCTCAACGAGTGCACCGACTGCCAGGGCATCGTGATCGATCTCCGCGGCAACATCGGCGGCATCGGCGCCATGGCCATGGGCATGGGCCGCTACTTCGTCGACAAGCCCGACCAGAAACTCGGCACCATGATCCAGCGCGAGGGCAAACTCAACTTCGTCTTAAACCCCGCCGCCAAGCCCTACACCAAGCCGGTCGCCGTCCTCATCGATGAAGTCTCAGCCTCCACCTCCGAGATCTTCGCCGGCGGCATGCAGGATCTCGGCCGCGCCCGCGTCTTCGGCACCCGCAGCCCCGGCGCCGCCCTCCCCTCCATCGTCGAAATCCTGCCCAACAACGACCGCCTCCACTACGCCTTCGCGAACTACATCAGCTTCAAGGGCCAGACCCTCGAAGGCCACGGCGTCATCCCCGACGAGCCCGTCCAGCCCACCCGCGAAGCCCTGCTCGCGGGCAAGGACCCCGTCCTCGACGCCGCCGTCGCCTGGATCACCTCGCAGTCGGCTTCCGGTTCACCCTCCAACAATCACTGACCAATTCCCAAGATCCGCGCCGCGCTCGGCCGCGAATCGACCCACACCCGCACCGTGCGGGAACCCGTGAAAGAAAATCTCCCACGTCCCACACGCCCTCCCGGGCGACACTCAAAGGAACCCAGATGAAACTGTCCGTCGCGTCCAACCTGCTGGCCAAATCACTCCTCGCCTCGCTCGTCCTCTGCGCCGGCACCATCGCCCGCGCCGATGAGCCCGCCAAGGCTCCGGCAGCGCCCGCCACGGCCCCCGCCCCCACCCCCGCCGCGGAAGAAAACCTCCCCGCCGCCAAGGACATCTACGAGAAGTACCTCGCCGCCATCGGCGGCAAGGACAAGCTCAAGGCCATCACCTCCCGCCAGATGGTCATGACCGTCGAGATCCCCGCCGCCGGCATGAAGGGCACCGTCAGCATGTTCCAGATCCCGCCCGCCAAGGCCTATTCCGAGACCGACCTCGCCGGCATGGGCAAGTTCATGCAGGGCTCCGACGGCGAAATCGCCTGGGACTCCAACCCCATGAGCGGCGCCCGCATCCTCACCGGCAAAGAGCGCGAGACCTTCATGCGCGGCATGCGCTTCGACAGCGAGTGGAACTACGAAGGCCAGTACAAGGAAATGAAGACCATCAAGACCGAAACCGTCGGCGACAAAACCGCCTACGTCGTCGAGATGACTTCCAACGAAGGCAATAAGGAAACCCGCCTCTTCGACAAGGAGACCGGCCTCCTCCTCGCTTCCCGCGCCACCGCCACCACCCAGATGGGCGATATCCCCACCGAGACTACCTTCGACGATTACCGCGAGGTCAACGGCATCAAGATGTCCTTCAAGCAGACCGCCAAGATGATGGGCAACGAGATGAAGACCACCGTCGAGAAGGCCGAGTTCAACGCCGAGATCCCGGCCGCGAAGTTCGATCTCCCCGCCGACATCAAGGCCCTCAAGGAAAAGGCCGACAAGCCCGCCACCGACGCCCCGGCCGAGAATCCCGCCGAGAAGAAGTAACCGCTCCCCTCTTCCCGCATCCACAACGCCCCCGGCCTGTGCCGGGGGCGTATTCTTTTTACCGTGAGCCGCACGCCCACAAGTCCCGCCTCCGCCGCTCCGGCCCCCACCGCCGCCGACGAACGCGATCTTGTCGCCCGCCTCCAAAAAGGCGACGCCGCCGCCTACGAGCAGGTCGTCCGCGACAACGGCCCGCGCATGCTCGCCGTCGCCCGCCGCATCCTCACCGACGAGAGCGACGCCCAGGACGCCGTGCAGGAAGCCTTCCTCTCCGCCTTCCGCAACATCGCCAAGTTCGAGGGCGGCTCGCTCGTCTCCACCTGGCTCCACCGCATCACCGTCAACGCCTGTCTCATGCGCCTCCGCAAGAAGCGCCGCATGGACGAGGTCTCGCTCGACGGCATGCTTCCCGGCTTCAGCCCCGACGGCTACGTCACCAAGTCCACCGACACATGGGTTGATCGCCCTAGTTCGATGGAACAAGCCGAGCTCCGCGCCACCGTCCGCGCCGCCATCGACAAACTTCCCGAGCATTACCGCATCGTCTTAATCCTCCGCGACATCGAAGCGATGGACACCGCCCAGACCGCCAGCCTCCTCGAGACCACCGAGGCCGCGGTCAAGATCCGTCTCCACCGCGCCCGTCAGGCGCTGCGTGAACTGCTCGACCCCGCGCTCCGAGATCACCCGGATTCCGCGGCCGTCCCGAGCGTTCGCGTTCCGTCATCCAAGAACCAGAGCGCCGCACAAGGCAGTGCCAAGAACTCAGGAGCCTGAATCGTGTCCCGCGGCAGCCCAGACCCCCAACACCCGCACCTCACCAGCGACATGCTCGCCCGCCTCAAGGCCGGCGACAAGCTCTGTTGTCGTGACTTCAGCGACTTCCTCATGGCCTTCCTCGATGGCGAGCTTGGCGGAGACATCGCCTGCCGCTTCGATCAGCACCTCGCCAAGTGCCCGCCCTGCAAGACTTACGTCGAGACCTACCGCGCCACCGTCGAGCTCGCCAAAGAGTCCTGTTGCCCCAAGGCCAACCCCCAGCTCGGCAAGATGCCCCAGGAACTCGTCAACGCCATCCTCCACGCCGTCACCAGCGAGAAGAAGTGCGAATGATGGATTCGGTGGAAAAGCTCCCGCCCGCGCTCTTGGTCTTTCTCGGCGCTGGCCTCGGCGGCGTGCTTCGGTTCTGGGTTTCTGAATCCATCTCCCCTCCAGCCAACGGTTTCCCGATCGCCACGCTGCTCATCAACGCGTTGGGATGCCTCGCCATCGGCGCCCTCATCGGTGCCATGCCCACCATGTCCAACCTGACGCGTCTGGTCATTGTCGCCGGCCTCCTCGGCGGCTTTACCACCTTCTCCGCATTCGCCCGTGAGACCGTGGACCTGTGGCACGCCGGCCGCCTTTCCACCGCCGCCGTCTACGTCCTCGCCAGCAACGTGCTCTCGATCGCACTTGCTACCACGGGCTTCGTCATCGCCCGTCGGTTCACCGCGTGAGCCGGCCGCGCTTGCGACCATCAGATTCCTCGGCGACTCTGTCACCGGATCGCGATGTCGGACGATTACCCACCGTGAAATTGCTCACACCCGCTCCCGGTTGCTGTTAGACTTCGCACGCGGCCACTGAAGAGGCCGTTCTCGCGTTCGTGGAGCTCGATCCGGATGGCCGTTAGTTCACTTACTCTGCCCGGAGATCTCGGAACCAAGCTCATCCGCGCCAGCGGTGCCGGCGGCGGCGAAGTCCCGCGCGAACTCACCGCCTTCATCCACGCCGTCGCACACGCATTCGACGCACCCCTCGCCGGCGCGAGCACCTTCATCGGCGACCGTGTCTGGATCGGTCCCGTCGTCGGCACCGGGTCGGGCTGGTGCGATCCCGCCGCACAGTTCTGCAAACGCCTCCGCGATCACGACGCCCCCATCGCCATTGCCAATACGCTCACCGAAGGCGATTACAAGACCGACGCTTTCGTCGTCGCCTGCGGCGTCCGGTCCTTTCTCGGCGTTCCGCTCCGCTCCCAGTCCCGCGTCGTCGGCACGCTTTGGATCGCCGACCGCCGACCGCGTGTCTTCACGTCCGAACACGAGAAGAGCCTCGTCGCACTCGCCGACGCGTTCCTCGGTGAAGTCGCATCAACACGCGATCTCGAGCGTCACAGCACGCCCGACCGCATCGCGGGAAGCGTCGGATTCTTCGATGCCGACCTTCGGTCCGATACCGCGTCAGTCGCAGGCGCCCTCTTCGGCAGCGTCGGTGCAGTAAGCGCCCACGTCCCGCTGCAGGCGTTGCTGGAGAAACTTCCCGACACCTCCAATCGCGCGCAAGTCGCGGCGCTCCTCGACACCATCCGCTCTGCCAACGGACCGTTCGAGCGTGTCGTCGCGCTGCAGGACGGCCCCGACACAACCCGCGCGTTCGCCGTCAACGGCGTCACCGAACGCTCCGCCGACAACGTGCCTCTTCGCGCCTCCGGAGCCGTCGTCGAGATCTCCGCCCTCCACGAGCAGCACCGCGACACCCAGGAACTCGCCCGCAAACTCGACCTCGCCACCCGCGCGTCCTCGATCGGCGTCTGGGACTGGGACATCGTCACGAATCAGGCCACATACAGCCGCACATGGCTCGATATCTACGGCCTGAGCGACGGGGCCTTCGGCGTCGATCGCTGGCTTGAGTTCGTGCACCCCGACGATCGCGGGCATGTGCAGGAACACCACGCCGCCGCCCTCGCTGGCGAGCGCGATCTTTCCATCGCTTTCCGAATCCGCCGGACCGACGGCGCGACCCGGCGCATCCGGGCTACAGCCGTCGTCCTTCGTGACGCAACCGGTCGGGCGATCCGGATGATCGGCACCAACATCGACGTCACCAGCGAGCTCGAGCGCGCCGAGGAGCTGTCGATCACCTCCGAACGCCTCGGCCTCGCCGTCGAGGCCTCTGGTGCCGGCGTCTGGGACTACGACTTCCGAACCCGAACCACCGTCTGGGACGCTCGCACCTTCCAGATCTACGGCCGTCAGGACACCACACCGCCGACCCGCGAACAGTGGCTGAACTACGTCCATCCCGACGATCGCACCCGCGTCGAGCAGCAGAGCATTGCCGATCTCGCCGCCGGACGCCCCTTCTCGCTCCGCTATCGCATCATCCGCGAAGACGGCAAAGTCCGTCACGTGCAGATCCACGGCACGGTGCGCCTCGACGCACAGAAGCATCCCGCGCGCTGCACCGGTGTCGTCCGTGACATCACCGACGAGGTTGAAACCGCCGAGCAAGCCAATAGCGCCCGCCAATTCCTCGAGCAGACCGGCACCATCGCCCGCGTCGGCGGCTGGATGTTCGATGCCGTCCACAACACGCTTTTCTGGTCCGATCAGGTCAAGCAGATCCACGAAGTCGCCGCCGACTTCGCTCCCACCGTCGACATCGCAATTTCCTTCTACCCGGGCGCGGCCCTCGAGACCATTCGCAAACATTTCACCGCCGCCCTCCACGATCGACAGCCCTTCAATGTCGAACTTCCGTTCCGAACCGCCAAGGGGCACGATCTCTGGATCCGCACCATCGGTCAGCCGGTGATCGAGGACGACCGCGTCGTCCGCGTCGTCGGCGCGTTCCAGGACATCACGCTGCAGCGACAGATCGACCAGCGTTTGCGACTCATCACCGAGAACATGGAGGACTGGGTCGCGCTTATTGCGGCCGACGGCACCCCGCTGTTCGTCAGCCCGTCCTTCTACAGAGCCACCGGTTGGACCGACCGCGATCTTGATCAGGCTCCGATGACCGCGAGAGTCCATCCCGACTACCGCGAACTCGTCGGATCCGAACGTGCCAAAGTCCTCGCCGGCAGCACGAGCTCGGTCCGCTATCCATATCTCCGCAAAGACGGTTCCTACATGTGGATCGAGTGCCGCAGCACGCCGATCTTCGACGACCGCGGCACCGTTTCGATGTACAGCTTCACCGTCCGCGACGTCAGCCGCGAACAGCAAACCATCGACGAGCTCAAGGCGAGCGAGGAACGGTTCCGCCTTCTCGCCGACAACACCTCGGACTGGGTCGGCATCGCCGGCATCGACGCCAGCTCCATCTACGACTGCCCGTCGTTCTTTCGACTCTCTGGGTGGAGCCTCGAAGACATCCGCGCCGCGACAGTCGTCGCCCGCATCCACCCCGACGATCGACACATCATCGAAGAGCATCTGCGAATCCTCGCAAGCGGTTCACCGTCGGAGGTCCGCTACCGCTACCGCTGCAAGAACGGCCGCTACATGTGGCGGGACTGCCACTCGGTCCCGATCAAGGACGATGATGGTCGCGTCTCCCGTTTCGTCTGGAGCAGCCGCGACATCACCGCCGAGGTCGAAGCCGCCGAAGCGCTGCGCGCCAGTGAACGCAACTACCGCCTCCTCGCCGACCACAGCCAGGACTGGGTCGGCCTGAACGCCGCGAGCGGCGAAAGCGTCTACACCAGCCCGTCCTTTTTCCGCGCCTCAGGCTGGACCGAGCACGACATCAAGGCGATGCCGCGCGAATCCCGCTACCACCCCGACGACGCCCACCACATTCGCGACAACCTCGCCATCGTCCGCACCGGGCGCCAGAACCGCTACCGCCATCGTTACCTGCACAAGAACGGCACCTACCGCTGGATGGAGTGCGTCTCCAGCCCAATCACCGACTCCAGCGGCGTCGTCACCCACTACACCTGGGCCAGCCGCGACATCCACGACGAAGTCATCGCTAGCCAAGCCCGGCATGAGACCGAGGAACGCTACCGCCTCCTCGCCGATCACAGCCAGGACTGGGTCGGCCTGAGCACCATCGACGGCACTTGCATCTACAACAGCCCGTCCTACTACCGCACCGCAGGATGGACCGAGGAGGACGTCCGAAACGCGCCGCGTGAATCCCGACTCCATCCCGACGACCTCCCCGCCCTCGCGAAGAACTTCGAGCACCTGCGAAAGGGCGAACGCTCCCGCCTCCGCCACCGCTATCTGTTCAAGGACGGCAAGTACCGGTGGATGGACTGCGTCTCCTCGCCCATCCTCGGCGACGACGGCAAACCCACCTGCTACGTCTGGACCAGCCGCGACATCACGCTGGAGATGGAGACACTCCACGCACTCAAGTCCAGCGAAGAACGCTACCGCCTTCTCGCCGAGAACACCGACGACGTCGTCGGCGCCAGCAACGAATACGGCGCCATGACCTATGTCAGCCCCTCCGTCGAACGCATCCTCGGCTGGACCGCCGAGCACATCCTCTCCAGGGACTGGCGTTGCCGCATCCACCCGGACGATGCCGCGCATGTCGAACAGAACGAACTCGACGTGCAACGCGGGAATCGCACCAACATCCGATACCGCTCCCGTCACAAGGCCGGGCACTACGTCTGGCTCGAACTGCGTTCCTTCCCGATCAAGAACGCTCAGGACCGCGTCACCAGAGTGATCTGGACCGCTCGCGACATCACCGCCCAGGTCCGCGCCACTGCTTGGGACCAATCCCGCGCCGCCGTGCTCGAGATGATCACCAGCGGCTCGGATCTCCCCCTCGTCCTCAATGCCTTGGTCTCCAGCGTCGAACGCTGCGTGACCGACATCACCGCCGGTATCGGCATCATCCACAAGCACGGCTGCACCGAGTGGCTCTCCCTCGCCTTCGGCCCCTCGCTTCCATCCGCCGTCCTCGAATGGGGCAGCCAGAAGTTCCCCATCAACCCCAGCTCCGGAAGCTGCGGCCCCGCCATCGTCCACCGCCGCCGCTTCGTCATCGAAAGCGTCGAAACCTCCCCAAACTTTGGCGAGTCCGCTCGTTTCCTTGTCTCCCAAGGTCTTCGTGCCGTCTGGTCCGAGCCGATCTTCGCGACGAGCGGCGACCCGCTCGGCACCTTTGTCATTTTCCGCAATCAAGCCGGCAGTCCCGACGCTTCAGAAATCACCCTTGTCACCGAAGCCGCCAAGCTCGCCGCGATCGCGATCGAAAACCGCCGCGCCGAAGCACTGATGCAGCAGACCATGCACGACCTCGCCGCCGCCCGTGACGAGCTCACGCGGCAAGCCGACGAGCTCAAACGCCGCAACGACGAACTCGCCGCCGCCAACGCCGAGTCCGAGCGCCTGCGCGCTCGCGCCGAGGACGACGCCCGCGTCGCCGTCGAGCTGCGTCAACGCGCCGACGCCGCCAGCCGAGCCAAGTCCGACTTCCTCGCCAACATGAGCCACGAGATCCGCACGCCGATGACCGCCATCCTCGGCTTCTCCGATCTCCTCGCCGAACAGGCCGGCACAGACTCCCACCGCAACCACGGCGAAATGGCCGCCTCCATCCGTCGCAACGCCGAGCATCTGCTCACCGTCGTCAACGACGTCCTCGACCTCAGCAAGATCGAAGCCGGCAAGCTCCAGATCGAGCTCGTCGCCTGCTCCCCGCGACAGATCATCCAGGACGTGCTCAGCCTCCTCGGTCACAAAGCCACCGAAAAGGGCCTCACCCTCTCCCTCAACGCCGGCAACATGGTCCCCGACTGGATCACCACTGACCCCACACGCCTCCGGCAGATCGCCGTCAACCTCATCGGCAACGCCATCAAGTTCACCACCTCTGGCGGCGTCAATGTCGCCCTCGAGTTCTCACCGCCCCTCCCAGGCATGAACCGCGGCGTCCTCCGCCTTGCTGTCACCGACTCGGGAATCGGCCTCTCCGACGAACAACGCGCCTCCCTCTTCGAAGTCTTCCACCAAGCCGACACCAGCACCACGCGGCGCTTCGGCGGCACCGGCCTCGGACTCGCCATCAGCCGCCGCCTCGCACGCCTCATGGGTGGCGACATCCACGTCGACTCCCACGCCGGCAAGGGATCCACCTTCACCCTCTCCATCACCGCCCCAGTCGCCGAGCGACCATTCTCGGCCCCCAATACGAACACCGCAGACGCCTTCAACCTCAACGGCCGCATCCTCATCGCCGAGGACGGCGAGGACAACCAACGCCTCCTGCGCCACTACTTCGCCCGCGCCAACGCAAACTTCGAACTCGTCACCGATGGCAAGCAGGCCCTCGATCGCGCCATCGCCGAAGCCGCCAACGGCACGCCCTTTGACGTCATCCTCATGGACATGCAGATGCCCGTCCTCGACGGTTACTCCGCGGTCCGACGCCTCCGCGAAAGCGGCTACAAGCTCCCCATCGCCGCACTCACCGCCAACGTTCTCCACGAACAACGCCAACGCGCCATGGCCGCCGGCTGCGACGACTTCATCGGCAAGCCCTTCGACCGCAAAAAACTCTTCGAAGTCTGCCAACGCCTCATCGAACGCAGCCGAACCCTCCGCGGCATCACCGCTACGCCCTGAACCACGCCGCCCGCTCCCAAAGCACCGCATCTCGATCAACCCAATCTGGGTGCCGCGTATTGACCGGCTCGGCGGTCCAGCAGCCGTGCAATCGCTCTCCATCACACGCCAACGGGTGCCATGGTTCGGCGGCTCGGAGCCGACCCACGTCATCATGCAGCTCCGCCGCACACCATCCCTCAACCGCACCCCAGGCAAACCACTCGCACCAAAATTCCGCCCCACCCCGCATCCCGCGGCCTTTGGTAAGGTATCTCTTCCCCCGCCGCCCCCCCTTCCATTCGCGGCACCCCGCACCCTTTCCCAACAACCCCCCATGCGAACCTCTCACCTCCTCTTCATCGTCTCCCCCGCCCTCCTCCTCGCCGGCTGCGCCCTCGCTCAGCCCGCTCCCACCACCCCGCCGACGCAGCAAGCCTCCGCCGCACGCACCGGCCTTGTTCAACTCCCCACCATCAGCCCCGACGGCCAACTCATCGTCTTCTCCGCCGCCGGCGATCTCTGGGCCGTCGCCCGCACCGGCGGCGTCGCCACCCGACTCACCTCCCACCCCGCCGACGACCGCCGCGCCATCTTCTCACCCGACGGCAAAACCCTCGCCTTCGAATCTGAACGCGACGGCCCTCGCAATCTGTACATCGCCTCGATCGATCGCGCGAACGGCGGCGTCGCCCTCGGCGTCGCACGTCGCGTCACCACGGTCGATCGCGCCCAATCCCTCGGCGGCTTCACCAGCGACGGCACCGCGCTCCTCTTCGGCGCCGCCCACGAACCCTCCATCTTCCGCAGCACCCGCCTCTACCGCGTCTCCGTCAACGGCGGCCCCATCGAGCGCGTCTCCGACGCCTTCGGCGGCCTGCCCCGCATGTCGCCCGACGGCTCCTTCATCACCTTCACCCGCGGCCGCGCCGACTTCACCCGGCCCAAGTACCGCGGCGCCGGCGCTCCCGACCTCTGGAAACTCAACACCGCCAACAACTCCCTCGAGCGCCTCACCACCGACGCCGCCAGCGACGCCGACGCCTGGCCCCTCGCCGACGGGTCCGTCCTCTACGTCTCCTCCAAGTCCGGCGAATACAACATCCGCCGCATCCCCGCCGGCAAGAACGACGCCGCCGCCATCGACGTCACCAACTTCCAGCCCACCGCAACCGAACTCACCATCGGCCACGGCGTCCGCGACCTGGGCGTCAACGCCCCCGGCACCGCCGCCGCTTTCGTCCTCTGGGACACGCTCTACACGCTCGACCTGAACGCAAACGCCAAACCCCAGCCTGTCAGCATCACCTTCTCCGCCGACTTCGCCGACCTCGACACCCAGCGCCTCAACGTCGGCCGCGAGATCAGCGAGCAGGCCCTCAGCCCCGACGGCAAGACGATCGCCGTCATCGCCCGCGGCCAGGTCTTCGTCCGCTGCACCGACGAGAACTTCCCCACCCGCCGCGTCACCACCGGCAACGGCCGCGCTCGAAGCCTCGCCTGGAGCCCCGACAACCGCGTCCTCTACTTCTCCTCCGACGACACCGGCACCAACCAGCTCTACTACGCCACCGTCGCCCTGAGCAAGAGCGACCTGATTCCCGCCGAAGAAAAGAAGGCCGAGGAAAAGAAGCCCGAGGACAAGAAGGACGAGAAGCCCGCCGACACCGAGAAGAAGCCCGACGCAGAAAAGCCGGACGACAAGAAGGCCACCGAAAAGCCCGCCGAGAAAACAGACGCGAAGGAGCCCAAGAAGGACAAGCCCGATTTCGCCAAGCGCTGGGCCGAGTCCATCACCTTCACCGTCCACAAGCTCGAACCCGCCAACCTCGCCCCCGGCAAGAACGACGGCGTCTTCGGCCCCGAACTCACCAACCCCACGCCCTCCCCCGACGGCAAGCAGCTCATCTTCAACCGTGGCCTGGGCGACACCATCCTGATGGACCTTGCCACCAGAAACTGCCGCGTCCTCTGGGAAGGCTGGAACTCTGCCGACATCTCGTGGGCCTCCGACTCCCGCCACATCGTCTACGCCAACGAAGACCTCGACTTTAACTCCGACATCTGGCTCTTCGACACCAAGCCCGGTGACGACGGCAAGACCGCGCCCGCCATCAACCTCACCCGCCACCCCGACCTCGACATCGCGCCCCGCCTTTCCGCCGACGGCAAGGTTCTCTACTTCCTCAGCGAACGCGGCGAGAACAACTTCCAGTACCAGGTCTCCGCCCTCTTCCTCGACAAATCCCTCGAAACCCTCCGCCCCTACGAGCTCGAGGACTACTTCAAGAAGGCCGGCGAAGCCGCCAAGAAGCGCAAACCCATCGACGCCGTCGAATGGGACAAGCCCGCCGAACCCAAAGCAGAAGCAAAGCCCGAAGTGAAGGACGAGCCCAAGCAGGAAGAGCCCAAGAAGGACGACGCCGCCAAAGCCGACGACAAGAAACCCGACGACAAGAAAGAAGACAAGAAGCCCGAGTCCGCCAAGCCACTCCGCTTCGACACCGACGACTCCTACCTCCGCGTCCGTCGCCTGACCAACGGCACGCCCACCGGCTCCGGCCAGCTCGCCATCACCCCTTCCGGCGATCGCATCGCCTTCGTCGCCGCCGGAGAGCCTGATCCCTCCCTCGTCTCCATCTCCTACAAAGGCGACGACCGCAAGACCATCACCTCCGGCGGCGTCGGCGCCCTCACCGCCTCGCTCACCGGCGACAAAGTCACTTTCATCAAGTCCAGCCCCGGTGGCGGCGGCGGATCTCTGAACTCCTCCACCTTCGCCGGCGGTAAGGTCGACACACTGCCGATCGACGCACCCATCACCATCGATGTCGCCGCCCAGCAGCGCCACAAGTTCATGGAAGCCGCCCGCATCCTCGGCAACACCTTCTACCACCCCACGCTCAAGGGCCTCAACTGGACCGGCCTCGCCGCCCGCTACGTCACCCTCGCCGAGAAAACCCGTACTGTCCCCGAGTTCGCCGCGGTCACCATGATGCTCTTCGGCGACCTCGAAGGCTCGCACATGGGCGTATTCGCACCCCCCGGCTCCGGCCCCGGCCCGATCAACACCGGCTACCTCGGCATCGACCACAAGCCCGCGCCCGGCGGCTACGAGATCACCCGCATCGTCCCCCGCTCCCCCGCCGAAGGCCCGACCGATCCCAAGGCCGTCCGCCTGCAGTCCGGCGACGTGATCACCATGATCGACGGCGAGAAACTCGCCACCGATCCGACCTCACGCCCCAACGTGGACCTCGCCGCCGCACTTATCGGTAAAGCGGGGAAGGAAACCCTCGTCACCTTCAGCCGCAAGACCGATGTGCCCGGCCCCGATGGTCTCATCAAGCCCCGCACCATCCTCATCACCCCGATGTCCAGCGGCGCCGACGTCAACCTCCGCTACGACGACGAGTGCGAGCAACGCCGCGCCATGGTCGAGAAACTCTCCGGCGGCAAACTCGGCTACCTCCACATCCGCGCCATGAGCCAGCCGTCGGTCGACGATTACGAACGCGACCTCTTCGCCGCCGCCGACGGCAAGCTCGGCCTCGTCATCGACGTCCGTGACAACGGCGGCGGCAGCACCGCCGACATCCTGCTCGCATCCCTCACCGCACCCCGCCACGCCTACGCCGCCAGCCGCGGCGTCGACCCCGCCACCGTCAAGCGCGACGCCTACCCACGCGACCGCCGCCTCATCTACGGCTACAGCCGCGAGATCAGCGTCCTCATCAACGAGAACTCTTTCTCCAACGCCGAGATCTTCGCCCACGCCATCCGAAACATCGGCCGAGGCAAGGTCGTCGGCACCACCACCTACGGCGGAGTCATCTCCACCGGCTCCGCCTCCCTCATCGACGGCACCGCCGTCCGCACCCCCGGCCGCGGCTGGTACGTCAGCAAGGACCACAAAGACATGGACATCTACGGCGCCGAGCCCGACATCGCCGTCCCCCAAACCCCCATCGACGAAGCCGCCGGCACCGACCCGCAGCTCGAAGCCGCAGTGAAGGAACTGCTCACCCGCGCCAAAGAGCCGCAGTAATCAAGTGACTCTCCCGCCAACCCAAAGCCCACGGCACACGCCGTGGGCTTTTTCTTTTCGGGGTGCCACTGCCGACCTGCTCTGAGGTCGGCAGTGCAAACGCTCCAGATCACGCACTCATGCCACCACAGAGACAATCACCACAGAGACACAGAGGCACAGAGAGAAGCATTTGGCTGAAGGCATCCGGGTCAGGATTGCCTTGAACCCAATGTCTCTCTCTGTGCCTCTGTTTCTCTGTGGTGAACTGCTTCCCCCTCACACCGCCATCACATCCAGCATCAACTGCCCCGCCAGCATCGCCGTGATCTCCGACACATCCCGATCCGGCAACACCTCGACGATGTCCGCCCCCACGAGATTCACCCCGCGCAGTGACCGTACCGCCGCCAACGCCTCCGCGCTCGTGAACCCGCCCGCCACCGGCGTCCCCGTCCCCGGCGCAAACGCCGGATCGACCGCATCCACATCAAACGTCAGATACGTCTCGCGCCCCTTCGTCCGCGCGACAAACGCCGCCAGCGTCGCCGCGCCGTTCCGCCGCCACTCGTCCATCGTCACAATCGTCACGCCGTGCTGCTTGGCAAAGTCCAAGTCCGCCGCCGTGTTCAGCGTCCCGCGGATCCCGATCGAGATCATCGCCTTCGGATCCACAATCCCCTCTTCAATCGCCCGAATGAACGGCGAGGCGTGCCCCCACTTCTCCCCCCACACGCTGTCCACCGTGTCCATGTGCGCATCAAAGTGCACGACGGCCAGCGCCTTCTTCCCGCGCTTCTCCCACACCGCTCGCATGTTCGCGTACGCGATCGAGTGATCCCCGCCGATCGCGAGCAGCCGCGTCTGCGCATCACCCAACCCCCGCGCAAACCCTACCACGCTCTCCATCGTCTCCTTGCACGAATACGGCATCACCGGTGCATCACCCGCGTCCGCCACGCTCCACCGCTCCGCCACATTCACGCCAAGCTCAATCGAGTACGGCTTGATGTACTGGCTCGCATCCCGCACCGCCCGCGGCCCAAACCGCGCCCCAGGCCGGAACGTCACCCCACCATCAAACGGCACCCCATACACCGCCCAATCCACCGGGCTGTTCGCCGGAGTGACATCACTCAGCCGCGGCACCCTCAAAAACGTACAAATCCCCGCAAACCGAGGCTGCACCCGACCCGACGGCAAAACAGTCTGCTTTCCCATGCTCGCTCTCCATCGACCGTCACACGCCAGACACTAGAAAGCGCCGCTCGCCACTCCCCCTCCCAGAGGGAGGGGGCCGGGGGGGGTGGGTTCGCCTTTGCTCGATATCCGTTTGCCCAGTGCCGTTGGTCCGCTGCTCGGAGTCGACCGACGCTTATCCGTCCCCAGATTCACTCACTACAGAGGTACAGACAGAGGTACAGAGAGATGCATTCGGCTGAAGGCATTCGGCCCTGAGTGCCTTGACCCCAATATCTCTCTCTGTGCCTCTGTGTCTCCGTGGTGAACTCCCCACCACCACAACCTCACTCATGCACCAGCGACGTCGTCAACGCCGGCAATTGAACCCGTCGCCCATCCTCCGTTACCAGATCGATATGGCTCGTCGGCTGCACCCCCTGCACCGTCCCCTCGTACCGATGCCCCGCGTGCTCGAACGTCCGCCGCGACCCGACCAGGATGTCCCGCCGCGACCACTCCGCCGCCAGCGAATCCGGGTCCATCCCCAGCGCCCGATCAAACTGCCGCACCAACTCGATCAGCACTTCGAGCCGCGACGCCGGTGACCCCAGCATCGACGTCGACGCCGCCCGTCCGCCCAGCACCGCGGGAAAGTCCTCCGCCTCGTGCCGCACGTTGATCCCGATCCCAACCAGCGCGGTCTCCGCCTTCGCCTCGACCAGCACCCCCGCCAGTTTCCGCTGCGATCCGCCGCGCTCCACCACATCGTTCGGCCATCGCAAGCCAAGCCCCGCTGATGGCCCCACTCCAGCTCCCACCACCACCTCACACGCTCGGCACGCCGCCAACCCCGCCGCGATCGACAACCGCGCCGGCGGCACGTCCCGCTTCACGAGCGCAAACGTCGCCGCCACACCCAGCCCCCGCGCCGCCTTCTGCTTCGGCCCCTCATCCGGAGCCTCACCCTGCACCCACTGCCTTCCCAGCCTGCCGCGCCCGCCCGTCTGTCGATCCGCAACCACCAGCGAACTCACCCCATCCGCGCTCGCCCGCAGCGCCGCGTCCTGCGTCGATTCCGTCTCCGCCAGCACCATCACCCGCCGTACGAGCGCCAGCCGCTCCTGGCGCAGCACCGCCTCGACCGCGTCCTGCCACAACTCGATCGGAGTCTCACTCGTCCCGCCGCGCATCGCCCACCTCATCGCTTCGAGTCCTCAAAGTCCAGCCCCAAGTCCACGATCGTCGCACTGTGCGTCAGCGCCCCGACACTGATCCGATCCACCCCGCTCTTCGCAATCGCCGCGATCGTCTTCAGGTTCACGCCCCCCGACGCCTCCAGCTCCACCCCCGACGCGATCCGATCCCGCATTCTCACCGCCCTCCTTAAAGCCGACGGCGGCATGTTGTCCAGCAGCACAATGTCCACCGCCGCGTGCTTCCCGCTCCGCGCCGCCAACACCCGCTCCAACTGCTCCAGCGAATCCACTTCCACCTCAAAGAACTGAATCGCCGTCTTCAGCCCATCCGCCCGCCCCCGCGCCGCCTCCACCCACTTCGTCAACGCCCCCAGCGGCACCGCCGCGATGTGGTTGTCCTTGATCAACACCGCATCAAACAACCCGATGCGATGACACCGCCCCCCGCCGCACCGCACCGCGTACTTCTCCAGCACCCGCAGCCCCGGCGTCGTCTTCCGCGTGTCGAACAACTCCGCCTTCACGGCCCCCTTCGCCACCATCGCCGCCCGATACGCCGCCGTCACCGTCGCCACACCCGACAGGCGGCACACCAAATTCAACAGCGTCCGCTCCAGCCCCAAGACCTCCCGCGTCGGCCCGCGCAGCGTCAAAAGCGTCTGCCCCGGACCAAACGCCGCCCCATCGCGCACGCCCTTCCCAACCGTCACCTTCACCCGCGGCCCAAACACCCGCACCAACTCCGGCACCGCCGCCAACCCGGCCACCACCCCGCTCTGCCGCGCACGCACATGCGCAACGCACGTCTCCCGCGCCGCGATCGTCACGAAGCTCGTCACATCCCCCGGCCGCCCACCAACACCCAAGTCCTCATCCCGCGCCGCCACCGCCACCGCCCGAGCCGCCGACGGCCCACCCAGCGCCACAAACACCCGCGAGAGCGACATCGCATTCACGTCTTTCATCACAACCCGAGCGTACGCAACGCTCGCCCGCACCATCATCCCCCTCACTCAACCACCCCCTCACTTCCCCCCCACTTCCCCGCCCCACTTCCACGCTAAACTGCCCCAGAAGGAGTCCCCATGGGTCTGCTCACAGGCAAAACCGGTCTCATCGTCGGCATCGCAAACGAACGTTCCTACGCCTGGCACATCGCCAAGGCTCTCTCCGACCACGGCGCCACCTGCGCCTACACCCACCTCCCGGGTGAAAAGAACGAACGCCGCACCAAGCGCTCCCTCGAAGAGCTCAACCAGTCCAACGCCTGGCTCCACCCCATGGACGCCGCCAAGGACGAGGACATCGACGCCGCCTTCAACGCCTACGCCGAGAAGTTCGACAAGATGCACTTCCTCATCCACTCCATCGCCTTCGCCGACCGCGAGTGGCTCCAGTTCGGCAAGTTCGTCCACACCCCGCGAGCCGCGTACCTCAACGCCATCGACATCTCCGCCTACACCCTCCTGGGCATGGCCCGCCGCGCCCAACCCCTCATGCAACGCTCCGGTGGCGGCAGCATCCTCTGCATGTCCTACTACGGCGCCGAAAAGGTCGTCCCCGGCTACAACGTCATGGGCGTCGCCAAGTCCGCCCTCGAATCCACCGCCCGCTACCTCGCCGCCGAACTCGGTGGCGACAAGATCCGCGTCAACAGCATCAGCGGCGGATACCTCCGCACCCTCGCCAGTAGCGCCGTCGGCGGCACCGACTCCATGTCCGACCGCGTCGCCGAACGCGCCCCACTTCGCCGAAACGTCGAAGGCGCCGACGTCGGCAACACCGCCGTCTACCTCGTCTCCGACCTCGCCAACGGCGTCACCGGCGAAACCCTCTACGTCGACTGCGGCGTCAACATCATCGGGGCGTAACCACTCCCCAACCCGCGGAGCGGGGAGGGGTGGCCGAGCGAAGCAAGGCCGGGGCGGGGTGCCTTTCCGCCGTCCACCTTCAACGCCGGATGCCACTGCCCAACATGCTTTGAGGTTGGGCAGTGGCATCGCACACGCTCGCAGCAAAGACCCCGCGCCACCCCTCGCCACCCCGTAAACCTCTTCCCAGAGGTCCGAGTACCCCCACGCACGCACCTTCCCACGTCCCCACCTCGTCACCCCCTCACGCAATCCCCCCTCACCCCCGCCCGGATTTCCTCCCCAACCCCCGCCATATCCGATAGTTGAAGCATGTCCTCGGTGGGCTCCAACATCGCCCAGTCGATCGCCGGCCTGAGTCAGGCCGAGCGTCTGCAGCCCCGCACCGCCAAGGCGCCCAAAGACGCGAAGGAACTCCGTCGCGACGCGGCCGAGCGCATCGACACCGTCGAGACCACGCAGGCCGCCGACGCCGTGAAGAACATCGCCGAGAACACGCAGGAAGAAGCCCGCGAGGACCACGAAGAAAATCCGACCACGCAGAGCGACGCCGAGAAGCCGCCACGCCCCAGCCTCGACGTCAGCGGCTGATCACGCCTTCGCCGCCTCGCGCGTCCCTGCCTTCACAACCACGACCTCCGGCGCCGCCGCTGCCGCAGCCTTCGGCGTCACCCGCCAGAACGTCGGCAGCGCATCCGCCCACGTCTCCAGAATCGCCCGCGCCCGCGCACTATCCGTCTCGCTCGCGTGCCGCTCGATCAACCCGCGCAGCCGCTCCGCCTCCGGTCCCGCCGCCACCCGCTTCATCTCGATCATCTCGCGATTCGCCAACTCCGGCAAATGCCCGTGCAGGTCGAGCACGAAGGCCTCGCCGCCCGACATGCCAGCGCCGAAGTTCCGCCCGAACACACCCAGCAGCACCACCGTGCCGCCGGTCATGTATTCGCACCCGTGATCGCCGCAGCCCTCGGCGATCGCCAGCGCCCCCGAGTTCCGAACGCAGAACCGCTCTCCCGCGCGTCCCGCGATGAACAACTCGCCGCCCGTCGCTCCGTACAGCACCGTGTTTCCGACAATCGTCGTCAGGTGCGATTCCACCGGACATTCCTTCGGCTGCGCGATGACGATCGTCCCCGCGTGCATGCTCTTGCCCACGTAGTCCTGCGCATCACCGCGCAGCGTCAGCCGCATTCCCGCCGTGCAGAACGCGCCGAAGCTCTGACCCGCCGTGCCGCGGAACGTCGCGTCGATCGTGCCCGCTTCAAACCCCGCCTCGCCGCGCAGCCGCGCAATCTCGCCCGCCAGCCGCGCTCCGACCGTGCGATCGCAGTTCCCGATCGCGTACGTCCGCACAAATCGCCCGCCCGCCGAGATCACCGGCCACGCCTCCGACAGCAGCCGTTCATCCAGCGGCATCTCCGTCTCCGGCCGCACATTCGCCGGCGTGGTTTGCCGCAACGCCACCGTCGCGTCGCCGCGCTCGCCCACCTGGTACCGCACCGGCGCCGCCAGCAGTCCGCTCAACTCCAAGCCCGCACACCGAGGCAGCGTCACCTCACGCCGCTCCTCCAGCAGGTCCGTCCGCCCCACAATCTCATCCAGCGAGCGGCATCCCATCTCTGCCAAGATCATCCGCACCTGCTCCGCAATGTAGAGCATGTACGAAATCAGGTGCTCCGGCTTCCCCGGGAACTTCGCGCGAAGGTCCTCGCGCTGCGTCGCGATTCCCACCGGACAAGTGTTCGAATGACACTGCCGCGCCATCACGCAGCCGACGGCCAGCAGCGCCGACGTGCCGAAGCCGTACTCCTCCGCACCAAGCAATGCCGCCATCACCACATCCCGCCCGGTTCGCAAGCCGCCGTCCACCCGCAGCCGCACCCGCCCACGCAGGCCGTTCTTCACCAGCACCTGCTGCGTCTCCGCCAGCCCCAATTCCCATGGCATACCCGAGTGCTTGATCGACGACAAGGGCGACGCCCCCGTCCCGCCCTCGTGCCCCGAGATCTGAATCGTGTCCGCGTACGCCTTCGCCACGCCCGCCGCGATCGTGCCCACGCCGATCGTCGAGACCAGCTTCACGCAGATCCGCGCCAAGCGGTTCACCCGCTTGAGGTCGTAGATCAACTGCGCCAGATCCTCGATCGAATAGATGTCATGGTGCGGCGGAGGCGAGATCAGCGTCGTCCCCGGGGCGGCACGCCGCAGCTCTCCGATCTCCTCGCTCACCTTGAAGCCCGGGATCTGCCCGCCCTCACCCGGCTTGGCGCCCTGCGCCATCTTGATCTCGAGTTCGGAGGCCGCCACCAAATACAAAGGCGTCACGCCGAAGCGGGCCGTGGAGACCTGCTTGATCGTGCTGTTGCCCCAATCCCCTTCCTCCGGCAACCACGCGCTCTTGTACCGCGTCTTCAACTGCGGCAGTTCCCGCACCGTGTACCGCTTGAACCGCGCCGGATCCTCACCACCCTCGCCCGAGTTGCTCCGCCCGCCCAGCCGATTCATCGCCACCGACACCAACTCGTGCGCCTCGCGCGACAGCGACCCGTGGCTCATCGCCTGCGTCGTAAACCGCTGCACGATCGCCGTCGCCGGCTCCACCTCATCGAGCGGCACGGGCGTGTCAGACTTCCTGTAGCGCAAGAGATCCCGGATCCGCGCGGCGGGCTCCGCATCCGCACGCCGCGCATACTCGTCGAACGCCTCCCGCGACTGCGTCTTCACCGCCTTGTGCAGAGCGGTGAATACCTCCGGCGCGTTGGTGTGATGCTCGGCGCCCTTACGGAAGCGATAGATGCCGCGATCCGGCAAGCCCGCGTCGCCCGCCGCGGGCTCGGCGCTAAAGCCCTCATCGTGAAACGCGATCTGATCCGCCGCGATGTGCACCAGTTCCATCCCGCCCAGCCGCCCCGGCGTGCTCTCGAAATACTGATCGATCACCCGCTTCGCGACGCCGATCACCTCGAAGAGCTGCGCCCCGCGGTAGCTGTGCAGCACCGCGATCCCCATCTTCGCCATGATCTTCAAGATCCCCGACTCCGCGGCCTTGCGGTAGTGCTTCACCGCCGCCGCCGCCTCGCGCCCCTCCGACTTCGCCAGCGCCTCCACCGTCGCCAGCGCCAGCCGCGGATGGATCAGCGTCGCTCCAAACCCCAGCAAACACGCCAGGTGATGATCCTCACGCACGTCCCCCGCATCCGCGATGATCGAGCACAGCAGCCGCTTCCCGGTCCGGATCAGGTGCTGCTGCACCGCCGACACCGCCAGCAGCATCGGGATCGCCACCTTCTCCGCGCACACCGCGCGATCCGACACGACGATCAGCGACGCCCCGCGATCCACTGCCGCCTCCGCCTCGGCACACACCCGCTGCAGCGCCGGCTCCATCGCCTGTGGCCCTGCTTCCCGCTCGAACACCGCGTCGATCACCACCGACGGGAACCCATCTTCCGCTCGCCCGCACAGCCACGCCAGCTCCGCACCCGAGATCAAGGGCGATGGGAACCGGATCAGCCGCGCCGCCTCCGGCGCATCCTCCAGCAAGTTCCCACGCCGCCCGACCGCCGACTGGATCGACATGATCGTCTCTTCGCGGATCGAGTCGATCGGCGGATTCGTCACCTGCGCGAACCGTTGTTTGAACGAGCGATACAACGTCTGCGGCTTCGCGGACAACACCGCGATCGGCGTGTCATCACCCATCGACCCGATCGGCGGCTTCCCATCGGCGCTCATCGGCCCCAGGATGCGATCAAGATCTTCCTTGCCGTACCCGAACGCACGCTGCAGACGAACGAGTTCCTCGGGCGTGCAGACCGCATCATTCCGCGTCGCCAACTCAGCCGGAATCTGTGCCGCTTCCGCCCGCACCCGGTTCTCTTGAAGCCACCTCCCGAACGGCAGCGACTTCGACACACCCTCCTTGATCTCGCGGCTGTGCAGCACCCGCCCGCCCACGCCGTCCTTCGCCATCTCCACCGCGAAGATCCCGCCCGGCGCCAGCTTCCCCTTCTCCACCACCTTCGCCGGATCCAGCGGCAGGATCCCCGCCTCCGATCCCGCCACCACCAGCCCATCGCTCGTGATCCAGTATCGCATGGGGCGCAGGCCGTTGCGATCCAGCGCTGCCGCCGCCACGCGGCCGTCGCAGAAGACCAGCGCCGCCGGTCCGTCCCACGGCTCCATCAGCGTCGAGTTGTACTCGTGCATCGCCCGCACATCCGGGCTCAGGTCCACGACGCTCTGGTGCGCCTCGGGCACCATCATCATCAGCACCCGCAGCGGATCGCGCCCCGACATCGTCAGCAGCTCGAACACCCGGTCAAACGTCGCCGAGTCGCTGTCGTTTGCGTTCACCACCGGCAGCAAATCGGCCAACGCCTCGCCGAAGAGCTCGCTCTTCAAAGACCCCTGCCGCGCCCGCAGCCAGTTGATGTTCCCGCGCAGTGTGTTGAACTCGCCGTTGTGCGCGATCATCCGGAACGGCTGCGCCAGGAACCACGTCGGGAACGTGTTCGTGCTGAACCGCTGATGGACGACGCACACCGACGTCTCGTAATCCGCGTCCGCCAGATCGCGGAAGTACGCCGCCAGCTGAGGCGTCGCCACGAGCCCCTTGTACACCACAGTCCGCGAGCTGAACGAACACAGATAAAACGGATCACACCCCGCCTGAGCGACTCGCTTCTGAATGCGCCGTCGACAGACATAGAGCATCCGCTCGAAGTCGTCATCGCTCACGCCCGGCGGCCGCTTCATCAAGAGCTGCCGCGCCGTCGGCTCGGTGGCCCGAGCCTGATCTCCAAGCGCAGCGCGATCCACCGGCACATCGCGCCACATGAGCTGGATGATCCCCGCTCGATGCACTTCCTCTTCCACGATCGCCAGCCCGCGCTCCCGCGCCGGGGCATGCGACCGCGGGAAGAAGATCATCCCCACCGCCACGTCCGCCTCGTCGATCGAGAACCCCGCCGCCCTCAATTCGCGACATAGCAATTTCCGCGGCACCTGCGTCAGCACACCCGCCCCGTCCGCCGTGCTCCCGTCCGCGCTCACCGCCCCGCGATGCGCCAGGTTCGCCGCGCCGCGCAAGCCAAGCTTCAGAATCTCGTGCGTGGCCACGCCGTCGACGCGGGCGACAAAGCCGACGCCGCAACCGTCGTGCTCAAGGGAGGGGTCGTACAGGCCGCTGGCTGGAGGAAGTTCCCGGTTCATGCCGGGACCCAAAATACCAAAACCGACCCGTGGCGCGGATGAAAATCAGGATTCTCACTGAATGTAAATGCGCTGTAACCGGATACACACGCCGGGGTCACGGCCACTCGCCGCGAGTTCGCAAAGCCAATCAGCCCTTGAAGAACTTCGCGATCGCGTGGAAAGTCACCTGCCGCCCGATCACCGCGATCGACTCCGTCAGCGGAATGTGCTTCGGGCAGACCTTGACGCAGTTCTGCGCGTTACCGCAGTCGTTCACGCCGCCGGTACCCATCAGCACATCAAGACGCTCTTCCTTCAGTTCCTTGCCGGTCTCGTGGGCGTTGAACAGCCGCGCCTGGCTGATCGCGTGCGCGCCGATGAACGCCGAGTTCCACGCCGCCTCGTTGGCTTCCTTGGAGCCCTGATCGGGGATCTCGTTGAACTGCGGGCACGCTTCGAGACAGCAGCCGCAGGACATACAGGTGCTGAGCACGTAATGCGTCGCCTGGCTCGCCGGTGTTTCCTTGGGACCGGCGCCGAGGTAGTACGTCCCGTCGATCGGCACCCACGCCTGCACGCGCTTCAGATTGTGAAACAGCCGCGAGCGATCGACCCACAGATCCCGCACCACCGGGAACTTGCTCATCGGCTCGAGCGTCATCACATCGCCGTCGTTCGGCGCGTAATCATCGATCAGGCACGAGCACGACTGCCGCACCTTGCCGTTGATCACCATCGTGCACGCGCCGCACACCTCTTCGAGGCAACCCGAGTCCCACACCACTGGCGTCGTCGGCTTGCCCTCGGCGGTCACGGGGTTGGCCGCGATCTGCTGCAGGCACGAGATCACGTTCGCGTTCTTGGGCACCGTGACCTTGAAGTCCTGCCAGTAGGACGCCTTGCCAGGCCCATCGCATCGCTTGATGCGGAAGGTGACGACCCGGTTGGCCTTCGCCATCGCACGCCGGCGCGAAGCCTCGGTCATGCCGGAGGAAGGAGCGGTACCAGTCGGAGCGAGTGTAGAAATCATGGTTCTTGCTCGAAGTGTGCTTGTCAGTCGATCTCGATCAGTCCAGGCGTCAGCTCGTGGCTCCCGCCATCTCCGGCTTCTTGGTGTCCTTCTTGCCGTACGTCCGCGCCGTCGGTGCGACGAGGCTCGCGTCGATGGGCACAAACTCGAGCGTGGTCTTGCCACCCTCATGCTTCGCCAGCGACGTCTTCATGAACTCGGCGTCGTTGCGGTCCGGGTAGTCCGACCGGTAGTGCGCCCCGCGGCTTTCACGCCGCTCAAGCGACCCCAGTGCAATCGCCTCCGCCACCGCCAGCATGTCACCCACCGCACGCGCGTAGCTGAACGACTGGTTCGTCCAGCCCGCAGAGTCCGACAGCTTCACCTTCGCGTAGCGATCCTTCAACTCCGCGATCTTGGTCAGGCACTGCTTCGCGCGGGTCTCGGTGCGAACCACCGTGCACGCCGCCGTCATCTCGTCGCCGAGTTCCTTGCCGATCGCGTACGGATTCGTCGCCGGGTCGCTCGCCCCCGCGGACGCCGCGTCCACCAGCGACTTCATCCGGGCCGTCTCGCGGCTCACGCTCTCATCAAACGCGCCCGACGCCAGCCCCTCGGCCGGAGCCTTGCCCGGTGCCTCGTTCTTCACGTAATTGAAGACCGACACGCCGCAGAACAGCCCGTCGAAGATGCACGACAACAGCGCGTTCGCACCCAACCGGTTCGCGCCGTGATACGCGAAGTTCACCTCGCCGAAGGCGTACAGCCCCGGGATGTTCGTCATCGAGTTGTTGGGCGCACCAAGCTGCATGCCCATCCCGACCTTCGCGTCGATCGGCGCCGGCGAGCCGCTCTTGTGCTTGGGCAGCGCCGTCGCTGGGTTGTAACTCCCCTTCGTGTACGTCGTCCACAAGCCGCCCATCGAGTAGTGCACCGCCGGGAAGATCTTCATGGGCGTGAAGCGCGGATCGTCGCCCACGAACTTCTCGTAGATCTCGAGAATGCCGCCCAGCTTCCGTGTGAGATAGTCCGGATCGCGGTGCGTGAGGTCCAGGTACACCTGGTTCTCGCCGCCGACGCCCAGGCCCATGTTCACGCACACATCAAAGATCTCACGCGTCGCGATATCCCGCGGCACGATGTTGCCGTACGCCGGATACTTCTCTTCCAGGAAGTACCACCGCTCGCTTTCCGGAATCTGCTTGGGATCACGCGGGTCCTTGGCCTTCCTGGGCACCCACACACGCCCACCCTCGCCGCGGGCCGATTCACTCATCAGCCGCAGCTTGTCCGCGCCCGGGATCGCCGTCGGGTGCACCTGGATCATCTCCGGGTTCCCGTACCACGCGCCCGCGCGGAAGCAGCGCGCCGCCGCAGCGCCCGTACACATGACGCTCATCGTGCTCTTGCCGTACACCAGCCCGCAGCCGCCGGTGGCCATGACCACCGCGTCGGCCCGGAACGAGCGGATCTGCATCGTCCGCATGTCCTGAGCCACGATGCCGACCGCACGCCCCTCGTGGATGATCGGCCCCAGGAACTCCCAGAACTCGTACTTGTTGACCTTCCCCTCGGCCTCGTAGCGACGCACCTGCTCGTCGAGCGCGTAGATCAACTGCTGACCCGTCGTCGCGCCGGCGAAGTGCGTCCGCTTGAACAACGAACCGCCGAACAGCCGCAGGTCGCGGTTGCCCTCGCTCGTGCGATTGAACGGCACACCCATGCGATCCAGAAGATCAATGATCTTCGGCGCCCAGTTCGCCATCTCCAGCACCGGGTGCTGGTCGGCCAGGAAGTCGCCGCCGTAAATCGTCTCGTCGAAGTGCTCGTACTCGCTGAAGCCCTGCTGGCGTGCAACCTCGTTGCAAGCGTTGATGCCGCCCTGGGCGCAGACGCTGTGGGAGCGCTTGACGGGGACGAGGGAGAAGAGATCCACGGGCAAGCCGGCCTCGGCGATCCGAACCGACGCGCTCAAGCCCGCCAACCCGCCTCCAACGACAATGACTCGATGCTGAGACATCGTTTACTCCTTCGATGTCCGGTTGCTGTTGAGATTCACCCCGCCAATCACCACTTGGTCGTCGCGCCGCCCGGCACGTGCCAGCCGCTCATTTCCGGACGGATCCATCAGCGACGAATGCCCCTTCTTCAGCCCCTCTTCCAGTTCCCGCGTCAACCCCGGGTTCACCACGGCGAACACCAGGATCGACACCCAGCCCATCACCATCAGCGCGACCCCAAGGCCAGCGCACACATACCCCCATCGCCGCTGCGCCGCCGCCGAGATCGTGATCCCCCACGTGATCGCCGCCGTCCACAGCCCGTTCGCAAAGTGGTACACCAGCATCGTCACGCCAAGGAAGTACAGCAGCGTCACGAGCACGCCACCAAAGGTGTATCCGTTCTCCGACCCCTGGATCGCCGCCGCCAGCGTCGACCCCGCAAACTCCGCGCTCCACTTCGTCCCGCCAGGGACCAGAAACGTCCAGCCCCAACGCAGCGTCGCCACGTGATAGAAGATAAACAGAATGCCGATGTACCCGCTGATCCGCTGAAGCGAGTAACGCCAGTTGCTCTGGTACGAGTACCGGTTCGTGTTCGACTTCCCGCTCAGCGCGAAGTACACGCCGAACACCGAGTGAAACGCGATCGACGCCCACAGAGTGATCTCGATCAGCAGCAGATGCGGGATCTGCGTGTTGATCCACATCACCTCTTTCCAGAAGTACGCCAGCCCCTTATCCGCTGTCGCGTTCACCCCAGGCAATTGCTCACGCAGCGCAAAGGCGCCCCACGCCGCGGATGAGTTCGTCACCAGGTGCGCAATCAAAAACACACCGATCGGCACAATCCCCGTCAGGGAGTGCAGGCGACGGACAAGAAAATAGTTCTTGTCCAGAAACGACTGGTCCGGGGCGGCGGCAACGCTGTGGCTCACGCGCAGAATCCTTCTCCGGCCGCGCCCAGCCTCCGCGAGAACCGCGAAACCCGGCGGCCTTCATCGCATGGTAGCTGCATCAACCCCGCAGGGTGCCACAACCCATCACCGATACCACAACCCAACCGCCTCTGCGGTCGGGTCGCGCATGCACGCACCTGATCGACATCAGACCCCGCGCGACGGCTCTCACACCTCGCCCGCGCTCCCGTCAAGCAACGGCCGCCCCCCAAACCTACGGCGTCCCGAAGGTCATGCCGCCCGGCCCCGCAAGCCCACTCCCCCCACCAACCCCACCAACCCCACCACCCGGCCCACCCTGCGGCTTGATCTTCCCTTCCTTGATCGCCTGCGCCACGTACTTCGAAACCTCCACATACTCCATCCGCAGTTCCTGCAGCGCCCGCGACAGCAGCTTCGACTCCGCTTCCGTCAAATTGCCCTTGGTCTTCTCTTCCAGAACCGCCAGCATCTCGATGTGCAGCCGCGCATACTCCGGCGCCACCACCGCCCGACCCGAGGCCGGATCCGGCACCGCGCCCAGGTACATCAGCGCCTGACTCACAAACATCGAGATGATGTCGTTGATCCCGATCGGCCCGTCCTGGCCCGGTTCCCCCCCGGGGCCGCCACCTTGTTTCGCCTCGCGTTCCGCCTTCTTGGCAGCCTCCTGCGCCGCGAGTTTCTCCTTCTCCGCCTGCGCCTGGCTCTTCCAATCCGTATCGATGATAATCTTGGGAGCGTCGCCCCCCTGCGGAGTCGTCATGAACACCTCGCGTGCCTCGGAAGGCGGACCACGTTTGAAATCAAACCGACCCAAGTCTACGTCACCCGCCCACCAACCCTCCGCCCAATCGGAGCGTCGCCGCGCCGTCCAATCGCATCACCTGCTCACTCTCTTCGCCCTCCTGCTCCTCTTCCCGCTCTCCTTCCCCGCCTGCACCTCGTCCAACACACTCTCCGCCACCACCAAAGTTTCCGCCAACGACTTCAAATCCCCCACCTCCGCCGCTGGCTCCGTCGGCGGCACCAACGCCGGTAAAGGCGAAACCGCCCCCACCATCGCCGCCGACACCGTCAAGCCCCTCCGCTCCGGCCCCGTCTCCGCCAGCGACGGCATCTTCGACGCCGCCGCCGAAGTCGGCGCCCCCGAACTCGACAACTCCACCCCGAAGGAAGTCGGCGCTCCCATCTTCGTCGACGCCAAAATCGGCGATGTCAACAACCGCGCCATCTACGCCTCCACCTTCCTCGAGGAAATGTCCGACCGCCTCACCACCGAGTACGCCAAGCTCGTCAAGGCCGACGCCCGCCGCGGCAAAGCCGCCTGGCGCCGTCTCGCCACCGAAGAAATCCAGCGAAAACTCAACGGCATCATCGAAGACGAAGTCCTCCGCGCCGAAGCTCTCAACTCCCTCAAGCCCGAACAAAAAGCCGGATTCTTCAACTGGCTCAACACCGTCCGCAGCGAAGTCGTCGCAGAAAACCGCGGCATCGAAGCCGCCGCCAACGAGTCCCTCTCCGCTCGCGACGGCGGCACGCTCGATCAATACATGAAGAACCGCGAGCAGCAGGAACTCATCAACTTCATCCTGCAGACCCGCATCAAGGCCCGCGTCAACACCAGCTGGCGCGACATCCAGCTCCAATACGAACGCCAGTACCGCGAATTCAACCCGCCGCCGCTCGCCTACTTCCGGGTGCTCAGCGTCAACACCAAGGACGCCGCCGAGGTCAAACGCATCACCGACGCCCTCGCCAGCGGCACCGACTTCAACAAACTCGCCGACGAAAAGCTCCCGCCCCGCAAGGCCAAAGCCGACGACGACGTCGCACCCGACGAAGAAGAACAGGACGCCGAAAAGTTCCTCATCGCCTCCTTCGAGGACGAGTACGAGAAGCATGACTTCTTCGGCCCCAAAGAGCTCAACGAGGCCGTTCACCCGCTCCAGCCCGGACAACACACCGGCCCCATCGAAGTCCGCAACACCGCCTACTGGATCAAGCTCGAAAAGATCCAGCGCATGTCCATGGACCTCTACAACGCCCAGATCGGCCTCGATTACTCCCTCACCGGCGGCCGCTTCAACTACGAACAACGCCGCTTCGTCGAGAAACTCAAACGCCGAGCCTCCTTCACCGACTTCGAAACCATGACCCGACGCCTCCTCGAAATCCTCGAAGAACGCGTCTCCTCCAACGTCGCCGCGGGCAATGTCCCTTCCGAAAAGCCAACCGAGAAGCCAACCGAAAAGCCCGCCGACGCCCCGCGCTAGCCCGCCTCTCACCCGCACCCCGACATGCTCCCAAGGCGTCTCCGAGTCCTCCTCGGTCTCTCCGCGCCCGACACCGCCTTCGTCGGCCGCCGCGGCGAAGCCGCCGCCGCCCGCTACCTCCGCCGCCAGGGCTATCGCATCCTCGACCGCAACGTCGTCCTCCCCAGCGGCGAGCTCGATCTCGTCTGCGAATCCGACGACGAACGCCAACTCATCCTCGTCGAAGTCAAATCTCGCAGCGCCGACACCTCGCACCCAAACGCCCCGCCCCCAGAGGCCGCCGTCGACGAGGACAAAAAAGACAAACTCGCCACGCTCGCGCTCGAACTGCTCCGCAAGCACCCCCACCTGCGCCAGCCACCCCGCCCCGTCCGCATCGACGTCATCGGCATCGACGTCTTCCACCCCGGCGCCTGGCGCGAACGCACCCGCCTCCGCCACTACCAAGCCGCCGTCCAACTCTGATCGGTCCCGGACGGTTCTCATTCGCGGGCGGCGCCTATCAAGCCCCGCCGAAACCCAGCGCGATCCACAACCTCACCGCAGGCCGCCAACGCATCCCCATCCCGCCATCGCTTCGTCACTTCGTCTCTCCGTCTCTCCCAAAAAAGAAAAACCCGGAGCAACGCCCCGGGCCGCACATCCCACATTGCTGACTGAACTCACGTCCCCGTCGCGGGCCGGATCGTCCCCACCACCGTCGGCTCCTGCGCCGCGATCTGCTCCGCGATCTCGCGCCGATGAATCTCCACCTCGCGCGGGAAATCAAACGCGACGCGCACCCGCTCACCCTTGATCGACGCAATCCGCACCACCCCGATCGGGTTGCGCGGATCACCAATCACGATCTCTTCACCTTCACGACGCGTGATGACGAGCATGAGACCACTCCCTGGCCTGCGCGCAACAAAGTACGCACCACCGGAACAAACCCGCCGCGTTCCACCATGGCGGGGACCACCAACAAAGTTATACCACGACCCGCAACCCGCCAAAAGCCCCAACCCGCAACTTTTCGCCCGTAGCCCGCTCCCGCCGCTCTGCCTAAAGCCAATCCTGACAGACACCTACAGAAAGGTTCCCCCAGCAAAGCCCCAGGCCTAGCTCACCGCGCGGACACCCTTCACCTCCGGCACGTGAGCCTTCAGGTTCCGCTCCAACCCCATTTGCAGCGTCATCGTGCTCGACGGACACCCCACGCACGCCCCGTGCAGCCGCACCTCGACGACCCCATCCGCACCGATCGCCACCAATTCCACGTCCCCGCCGTCGGATTGCACCGCCGGGCGAATCAGCGAAATCACCTTCTCCACACGACTCCGAAGGGCGGCAGGATCAGCGGTTCCAGTGGTACTCACTCTGGATCATATGAACGCCTTCGCCCCAAGTCCTGACGTCTTCCGACCTCAACCCACCCCCGCCAACTCATACCACGCGTCCTTCCGCTTCACCTTCTGCACCGGGTTACCCGGTTCGTGGTCCAGCACCAGCGTCCAGTTGTTCGCCGCCGCCGCCTCCAAAAACCACCGCCGCGACACCATGCTCGTGTACGGCTCCACGTCATACGCCAGGCTGTACGCCTGCCCCAAGTGGTGCACCGTCGGCATCACGTCCGGCGTGAACACCACCGTCTCGCCGTTCTCCCCCGTGAACACCATCGCCTGCTGACCCCACGTGTGACCCGGCACCAGCATCACGCCCACACCCGGCACGCCCGTCACACCCTTGAGCCCTCCCAGCCACGTGATCCGCTGCAGCGCTGGCACCGACGGCAACTCATCCCGCCCCGGCGTGTACCCGCTCACAAACGGCCTCTGCGAGTCAATCAACTTCATCTGATCCGCCACCGGCAACAAGTGATCCTTGAAGTACGTCCGCGTCATCACGCTGTTGTTCGCGATCGCGTCCTGCCACTCCCGCGCCTGCGCATAGATCTCCGCGTTCGCAAACGTCGGCACGGCGTTGAACTCCCCCACTCCCTTCTCGCCACTCCGCGGCAACCTCGTCAACCCGCCCGCGTGATCAAAGTGCAGGTGCGTCACCACCACCGCCCCGACATCCTCGCACCGACAATCCACCTCGTGCAACGCATCGATGATCGACCGCTCCTCGAGCGCGAAAATGTCGCGGCTCTTCGCGTCCAGCTTGTTCCCCGAACCCGCCTCCAGCAACACCAACTTCGGCCCCGGCGGATCGCCCGGATCCTCGTGACACCGCTCCAAGAGCAAGCAGTTGTGCTGCACCTCGATCCGCCCACGCTCATCGGTCGGCACCGTCTTCCCCCACACCACCCGCGGCACCAATCCGAACATCGAGCCGCCATCCAAACGGAACTTCCCCGCACGCAGCAGTTTCCACCGATATCGCACCATGCCCGAGGGTAGAGCCAAAGGGCCAAATGGCCAAAGCTCCAAATCGCCAAATTTCAGATCACCGATCGTCGCTCTGATTCAGCCATTTGGCACTTTGGCCCTTTGGCCATTTCGAATCCCGTACACTCGCGCCCCCGTGTCCAATCCCCCCAACAACCTCCCTCGCGCCTTCGCCTGGGCAACCTTCCTCGGCGTCTCCTGGACCTGGTGCATCGGGATGTTCCTCCCCATCCTCCTCGTCCGCGACTACGGCATTTCAGCCTTCTTCGTCTTCGCCATCCCCAACGTCCTCGGCGCCGCCGCCATGGGCTTCGTCCTCCGCTCCTCCGACGCCGCCCAACGCATCCTCACCCGCGACGCACTCGCCGTCCGCCTCTTCTCCGCCATCACCGTCCTCTTCCACCTCTACCTCATCTGGTGGCTCTCCCAAGCCGGCTACGTCGGCGGCACGCTCTGGCCCTGGGTCGTCGCCGCCGTCGTCGCCTTCGCCAGCTTCTCCGGCGTGCGCTCCCGCTCGCCCGCAGACGCCGGCACCATCTACGTCCTCAGCCTCGCCATCGCCGCCTTCTCACTCTTCACCGGCGTCGAGTTCAAACTTCCCGACGCACCCACCCGCACCTTCCTCGGCATCCCCGCCCTCATCTACCTCGCCCCCGTCTGCGTCTTCGGCTTCCTGCTCTGCCCCTACCTCGACGCCACCTTCCTCCGCGCTCGCCTCTCCACCTCGCCGCGCGAATCCAAGCTCGCCTTTGCCCTCGGCTTCGGCGTCGTCTTCTTCTCCATGATCCTCTTCACGCTCGCCTACGCGGGCCTCTTCCTCGGCACCGCCGCCGCCGGCCCCCGCGTCGCCGCCGCGATCGTCCTCCACATCCTCATCCAGTCCGGCTACACCATCGGCCTCCACATCCGCGAAGCCGTGCTGCTCGGCACCGACGAAACACCAACTTCATCGCGCCGCGCCACCACCATCACCCTCGCCACCATCGCCGCCCTCGCACTCACCGCCGGCCTGCAACTCCCGAGAATCTCCGACGGCCCCGGCATCTCCCCCACCTTCGAGTTCGGCTACCGCCTCTTCATGTCCGCCTACGGCCTCCTCCTCCCCGCCTACGTCTGGCTCGTAGTGATCCCCCGCCGCCACACCACCATCACACCACCGCGCGCAAGCTACATCCTGTGGCTCGCCGCCTGCGCCCTTGCAGCACCCGCGTTCTACATGGGCTTCATGCACCAACAAGAGTGGTGGCTCCCCCTCGGCCTCGCCGTCGTGCTCGCCGCCGCGGTTGTTCGCATCCGTTCATAAGAGCGGCGCAGCCGCCCGCGCCTCCCCGCCCCGCGCAGCGGGGAGGGGTGGTCGAGGCTTTGCGAGACCGGGGAGGGGCCCGACGGCGTCATCCAACGCAACAACCCAAGCACCACCCCACGACTCACGTCATCCGCGCCAACACCCCACGCGCCAACGCCACCAACTCCGCGCTCGCACCCGAATCCCCCACAACCTCTTCCACCGCCGCACGTACCGCGGCCTTCAGCCCCGCATCTACCACCGCATTCCCCACCACAATCAACGCATTGCGCTTCAGCATCTCCAGCTTCGCCCGCGTCATCGCCGTTCCCGCCAGCTCGCGTCTCCGATCCTCCTCCGTCCACCGCAGCACCGCGATCGCATCCAGCATCTCCCGCGCCGCCGCATACGCCTCGTGCGCCACCCCCACATCACTCCCCGCCGGGCGCACCGAGTTGTGCGGGCACACCTCCTGGCACACATCGCACCCGAAGATCCACTCCCCAATCTTCGCCTGCAACGACTCGTCAATCGCGCCGCGCCGCTCGATCGTCAAATAAGAGATGCACCGCCGCGCATCCACGCTGTACGCCGTAATCGCCTGCGTCGGACACGCATCGATACACCGCGTGCACGTCCCGCAGTGATCCGGCTCCACCTTCGCCACCGCGTCCGAAATCTCCAGCGTCGTCATCACGCCGCCCAAGAGCATGTACGACCCCAGCCGCGGATGAATCAGCAGCGTGTGCTTCCCGATCCACCCCAGCCCCGCCTTGAGCGCCAGCTCCCGCTCCATCACCGGCGCGGTATCCACAAACGCCCGAAACCCCGCACCCGGATGCTCCGCCGCCAGCGCATCGCACAACTCGTGCAATCGCTTCTTCATCACTTTGTGATAGTCCCGCCCCTGCGCATACCGCGCGATGCGGCCGAGCACCCGCACCTCGTCGCGTGCATCCGACTCCCCCTCCCCGAGGGACGGGGCCGCGGGGTAAGTTCGTCTTTCCTCTTCCGTCGCCGCGCTCGCAACACCAGCCCGACCCACAACCTCCCGCGCCCGATACAAATCCCCCACCACAATCACCGACTTCGCCCCCGGCAACAACAACTCCGGCCGCTTCCGCACCTCCGCGTTCCGCGCCAGGTACTCCATCGACCCGTGCTTCCCCGCCGCGATCCACGCGTCGTACTCCGCCGCCCGCGCACTCTCCCCAACGCCGCACACCCCGCACAGCGCAAACCCCAACCGCTCGCAACGCCCCGCAATCACGCTGGCCGCGACGACTCCCACGCGAGTTTCCTTTCATCGCTGCGTCGAGAAACGCTCACCGCACCGCCATCGGCCCCCGCGCCACGCCCCGCGCCGACATCACGCCCCAACCCGCCACCGCCTTCGCCGATCGCATCAACACCGAGCGCACATCCTCGCGCCCATCCCCCAGCCATGCCGCGTCGTGCTCATGCACGATCCAGCCGCGATAGCCCGACTTCACCAACGCCTCGACAAACTTCCGCGTCGGCAACGTACCCTCACCCAGCGCCACCGGCTTGGCGTTCAACATATCGCGCAGCTTCACCGACAGCAGCCGATCGCCCAGCACATTGATCGCGCTCGCCGGGTCCTCGCCATCAAGCGCCGCGATCGCCGGGTTGTACGCCACACCAAGAAGCGGGCTGTTCACCCGATCAAGCAACTCGCTCAGCGCCACCGCCGTCGTGAACGACCCCGAGTTCTCAATCGCCAACTGCACGCCCGTGTTCCGCGCCGTCGCCACCGCCAGCTCCAGTCGCTCCACAATCCTGTTCGTCCCCGTCCACCGCGTGTCCATCCCCGGGATCGTCCCCGGGAACACCCGCACCAGCGGCGCTTCGACGCGGGCCGCCAGATCAACCGCCCAACCCGTCAACTTCACACCCGCAGGCGTCCCACCCAGAATGTGCCCAATGACCGGCGGCGTCACCGGCGCCTCATAGCTCGCGCTCGTCGCCACACACGCCACACCCACACCCGTCGGCGCGAGAATCTTGCGGATCTTCTCTGGCGACGTCAGCGCCGGATCGCACGCAAACTGCGACGACCCACTGCCGAACGTCCGCAGCTCCACCCCGTCGTACCCCACCTCTTCCGCAAACGCGGCCACCTGCTCAAGAGTCCACTCCGGGGTCGCAACGGTGCTGAACGCGAGCTTCATCGTGAGGAGTCCAAGAAAATCCAGTGACGCGGCACACAGAACACGACGCACATCCCCACTATTCTCGGCCCCTGACAGCCTACGACCAGAAAGGCCGTTGTCGCCGTCCCAACCCGGTTCCGGCCGGTAAGCAGTCGGTAACTTGACCCGAAAGGTCCATGCCCGACCGCCCAACCGCCGATGCGCATCGTACAGGAACGGAGCATAGCGACTCCGTGGCGGGCTGGGCAGTGGGATTGCCGGAGACCCCGACGTGATCGACGCACTGCATCGCACCACGCACCACGCCGCGCTGCAACCCAACTCCATGTCCACCGAACAAGCAGCGACCGCAATCGCACCACCATCCCGCGGCAGCCCAGCCCCCGGCGCGGTAGCATTCCCTCCTCGGATTATGCGGTCTCGCCGAACCCTTCATCTTCTCCACGGCCTCGCCTGGCTCCTCGCCGGCTTCGTGCTGCCTTTCGCGCTCGGGGGCTGCAACTGCTCCCCGCGACAGGAGTACCTCCAGACCCGCGCCGTCGAGATCGCACCGTCCGGAACCGGCGACGGCACACTCCTCGCCAATCGCGACAAGATCATGACCGGCGACAAGGGCCCCTCCGCCCCACTCGCCTCTGTCGAGTCGCCCACGCCCGACAAGCAGTAACCCGCACCCCGTCGCATCATCCACGACGACGCACCCCACGCGCCGCGGCGGCCACGCGCCCATCGCCTCCCCACGCCTGCTGAGTTCCCACCCCTCCTCCGCATAAACTCACCCATGTCCTCCCGCCTCGTCTACCTCGAAACCTTCGGCTGCCAGATGAACGAGCTCGATTCCGAGCTCGTCGCCGGCCAGCTCCACGCCCTGGGCTACCGCTTCACTACCTCCGCCGACGACGCCCACGTCGTCCTCTACAACACCTGCTCCGTCCGCGAGCACGCCGAACAGAAAGTCTGGTCCCGCCTCGGCGAACTCGCCCAACGCAAAGCCTCCGAGCCCAACCTCGTCGTCGGCGTCCTCGGCTGCCTCGCCGAACGCGACGGCGTCGATCTCGTCAAACGCATGCCCGTCGTCGATGTCCTCGTCGGCCCCGGCGAACTCGACAAACTCCCCAACCTCCTCGACAACGCCCTCCGCACCCGCGAGTCCCTGAGCGCCGACCCCGCACCCGAAGACCCCAACGCCCGCAAAGGCCTGACTTCCGCCCGCGAAATCGCCCTTCAAGGCGGCTCCTCCCGCCGCTCTACCACCCTCGCCGCCGCCGCCGACTCGCTCGAACTCCTCGATCTTTCCCGCTCCGTCTCACCCCTCGACCCTTCCGACCAACCCTCCAAATCCGCCTACGTCCGCATCACCCGCGGCTGCAACAAGTTCTGTACCTACTGCGTCGTCCCCTTCACCCGCGGCGCCGAGATCCACCGCCCCCCGCAACACATCATCGATGAATGCAAAATGCTCGCCGACCGCGGCGTCATCGAGATCACCCTCCTCGGCCAGACCGTCAACCACTACCGCTTCGAACACGCCGCCGCCGTCACCGTCGGCGGCATCACGCAGCCGCAGAAGGGCCGCTCCTTCACCGGAGGCCACCGCCGCGACCCCTTCGCCGGTGAGCAGACGACAACCTTCGCCGACCTCCTCGCCCGCATCCACGACGAAGTCCCTGCCATCCAGCGTCTCCGCTTCGTCACCTCCTACCCCCGCGACTTCGGCGACGACGTGCTCGAGGTCATCCGCGATCACCCCCGCATCTGCCGCTACTTGCACGTCCCCGCCCAATCCGGCTCCGATCGCATCCTCAAACTCATGAACCGCGGCTACACGGTCAGCGAGTACCTCGAGTTCGTCGATCGCGTCCGCCACTTCCTGCATCAACCCGAGATCGCCCGCCCCGTCGGCATTTCCAGCGATTTCATCATCGGATTCCCTACCGAAACCGACGAGGACTTCGAAGCCACCGCGAGCCTGATCCGCCGCGCCCGCTTCAAGAACTCGTTCATCTTCAAATACTCCCCCCGCCCCGGCACCGTCGCCTTCGACAAGCTCGAAGACGACGTGCCCGACAACGTGAAGCGCGATCGCAACACCAAGCTCCTCGCCCTGCAGAACGAAGTCTCCGACCAGGTCGCCCGCGAGTACGTCGGCCACACCCTCCGCGTCTTCGTCGAAGGCCCCAGCAAAAAGCACCAATCCCAGACCCGAGCCCGCGAGCAGCAGACGCACCACCACAACCACAGTCACCACGGCACCGTCTCCCTCACCGTCAGCGCCCGCCCGACGCCTGCCGACGACGCCGCGTGCCAGTCCGCCTGCTCCACCGCCGCGATCAGCCCCGAGCCCACGCGCGATCACGCCGAACCCAGCACGATCCAGTACTGCGCCCGCAGCGACACCGACATGATCGTCTTCTTCGACGCGCCTTCGCCGCAGGCTGGCGCACCCGATCTCACCCACACCTTCGCCGAAGTCCACATCGACCGCGTCCGCGCCCTCTCGCTCTTCGGCACCCGCCACCCATAAAGAACCCCGCGCGCAAGCGTGGGGTCGCTGCGACTCCCGACTTCCCGTCGCGTGATCCGCCCCCCATGCCTTGACGAGCCCCGAGCGTCAGCGAGTGGGTCTATTCGCCCACAAATTGGCCCTTCGTCTACGAGTGCGCCGCCGCTCACTCTCCCCGAGCGCAGAGACATCCGCTTCACCGCGGCCGATCCAACAGAAGCAAGCGACCAAGAGGAAGAGCAAGAGCAAGAGCAAGAGCCAAAGCAAGAGTGCAAGAGCGCCGCACAACTCCGTCGTTGTGCGCACACCCACGCGACACTTTTCTCCCCCGCTCCCAAGTTTCAAAGTCAATCGCACAGCCGCCCGCCGCGGCCCGCACTTACGCGCCGCCGACCCGCCGTAAGTCCAGCTTTTCCGCGCGCACAACGACGACGCTGCGCGCACAAACCCGTCCCTCCACCCCTCCATAGAGAGCTCACCAACACACGACGCCAAGGCTCGCCGGAGACGCCCCATGCCAAACCCTCTCCAACCTCAGCCCTCCCACCTTCCATCTCCGGAAGACCTCATCCTCACCCGCTACCTCGACGACGCCCTCACCATCCAACAAATCGCGGGCGAACTCAAGCTCGCCATCCCCGACGTGCTCGACGTCCTCCGCAGCCCGCGCACGCAAGAGATCATCCAGCAACTCCACGACGCCGAACGGCAGCGCCAACAACTTTTCCGCGCCGTCGCCGTCACCCGCGCGCTGCACACACTGACCACACTCACCGACCCCGAAGTCGGCGGCATCGATCGCTTCCTCGAACTCCAACGCAAAGCCGCCGCCGCTCTCCTCCGTGATGCCGCCAGCGCCGCCCGCACGCAAGTCCGCACGCAAGCCCACACGCAAGCGCGTACGCAAGAACGCTCGCATCGCACCACCCGTCCGCCGCACAGCGTCGAGCAGACACCAACTGACACAACGTCTCCGCACCCGGCTTCCACACAGAGCTCGCTACCGAAGCCGACCGCCGTGTCCTTGAACCATCCGCAGCGCGATCACACACGCGATCGAACCCACGCCGTGTCCGCGCGCCCACGTCCTGCATATTGCGCTGCTCGCCGCGCCACTCGCTCGGCACGTCCAAAGCAGCCGCGCCGTCAACGCTGCGCCGCAGCGCCACCATCGCACCAACTTCTCCTTTGCCGCCGCCCATCAGCCCGTGTGCGCAGGAACCGCACAGTCCGCTCCGCACCCCGCGCCCGATCTCCTCCCGAACACCCCGGAAAAGGCCGCAAAACCAGCATGTTCGAGATATCCCATTTTTTCCTTCCACTTTACTGGCATCGCGCCGTTCTTGAGGCATGTTCTGTCTGGAGCGACCGCATCGCGCGGTCGTGGGGTTTTGGGTCATGTTGCGCGGCTCCGCGTACATGGTCCGCCTTTTCTAAGGGAAGAGAGGTTCGTTGTGAAGAATGTTCTCCAGATCTCGGCCGCGGCCGCAATGCTCGCCCTCGCTGGCGCAGCTCAGGCTGACTTGGCCTTCTCGTTCGCTGACCCCGGTGCCGGTATTCGTCCGGTGACCTGCGTCAAGAACGGCGGCGGCCCCGGCATCGGCCGCATCACGTACAACATGGCTGTGCCGATCTCGTTCATCGTTGACGGCAGCAATGAGCCGGGCTTCCTCGGCGGCGCGCCCCAGGTGTTCAACGCCAGCCTCGAGCTCCAGCTCGACATCGGCGCCGCCACCACGGTCGCCGGCGTGACCACCGCTTCGGTCAGCGGCTACTTCATCGTCAAGGACAACGTGTCCAACCAGATGATCCTCCGCGGCGACACCGCGACCGGTCCTGGCGCGTTCGTCCGCGTCGGTGGCACGAACTCCATCCTGTTCTCCAACGACACCGGCTTCGCCTACACCTTCGGCGCGGCCCTGAACAGCCTCCTCGCCCCCGGCCGCAGCCCGGCCAACCCGCAGGAAGCCGTGTTCACGCTGACGAACATCCTGGTCGCCCAGGGCCTGTCGCTCATCGACGCCCAGACCAAGGAATTCAACAGCTTCTCCGCGAACAGCTCCTTCACGGGCAACACCGCGGTCGTCCCGTCCGCTGGCTCGCTCGCCCTCATGGGCCTCGGCGGCCTGATCGCCGCCCGCCGCCGTCGCGCCTAATCGGCTCCGACTGCTGCTGGTCTGGTGTAGACACAGCGTTCCGAATCTTCCGACGGGTCGTCTGACAAAGACGACCCGTTTTTATTTACTTCCGGTCTTGGGTGAACGAAGCCTCGCCCACATCCGTACCGCTCCGAATGCCCACGCCCACGATGCAGGCCCTGTTCGCCCGAATCCGCGCATGCCCGCTTTGTTACCGCATCACACTCGTGTTCAGGGTGCTGCTCGCCGCCGGGTTCCTGCCGACCGGGCTGATCAAGTTGATGGGCCATCGGTTCACGTCGCTTCCGGCAGACTCCGGTCCGATCGGTGCTTTCTTCGAGGCCATGTACCAGACGGGGACCTACTGGCAGTTCATCGGAATGGTCCAGGTCATCGGCGCCGCTCTACTTCTGGTGCCCGCGGCCTCGCACCTCGGCGCCGCAATCGTGGTGTCCGTCCTGACGAACATTGTGATCATCACGATTTCTCTCGGCTTCACCGGCACACCCTTTATCAGCGTGCCGATGCTCGCCGCCGGACTCTGGCTGATCGCGTGGGATTACCACCGATTCCACCCATTGGTCTCGACGACGCCGTGGGCGATACCCGCTGCGCCTACTCCGCTCGACGCGATCGAACGCACCGCATTGTGGATCTGGGCCGCCTCGCTGATCGGCTTCTTTTTCCTGGCCCGCGGTTTCGGCCCGGCCTTCCTGCAGTTGCCGCTTGTCGCGATCGGTGCTTTGTCCGCGGCGATCGCCGTCGCTCGCTTCCTTCAGCGGGAATGGCACCTGCGACGTCCGAAGCGGTCAATGGCCGGCGGCGTCTAACGGCTCTTCCGAACGAGGGCTTGCGGTCACGCACCAGACCGTGAGGTGTCGTCATCGAACCGCTCCCGGGCCCGACGTTTGGCCGCCAGGAGCGAGCTGCCCGCTTCCTCTTCTTTCTTCTCCGCAGCTGGGGCAGATCCGGTGACGGGCGTGAAGGTTTCTTCCTTCGCGGCACGCAATCGCTCGGCGCGCCGGCGGTCTCGCGCCGCCTCGGCCAACTTTGCCGCATCGTCTGTCGAAAGCTGCGCGCCCTGATACGCCAGCGGCGGAGGCGCAGCTGCGGTCTCGACCAGTTTCGCCACGCGTTCAAAAGCCGCTGCCGCGGCTGGCTGAGTCGGGATCTCGGCGCGATCAAGCCAACGGTCCCAGGCGATCCGACGCGCCGCCACGTCGATCAGGAAGACCACGGGGATCCACGCCAGAAGCCAGGGCCAGAGCGGCGATCGCGAAGAGACCGGCTTCAGGCCCTCACGATCGAACATCCGCGCCTTGGAGGCATCGACGGATTCGAACACCCGTCCGCCGGTGCTCAAAGCGAGCGATGTAACCCAGCGATCGTTCGAGGCCACCGCCCGCGATTCACCGCTCACAAACGCCGAAGCCCCGGTCACCACCGGTGTCAGGCGATTGACCGTGCCGTCGCCGGCCACTTCGGTGGGACGCACGATGGCGACGTATGCGCCGTCGGATGTCGCGGGCACGCTTCCCTCGTAGGTCCGCGGCCCAACCTGCGCCAGCGTCACCGGTACCGACTTGCCGTCCGGGCCGAAGACGGTCGCGGCGAAGGTGAACGCCCGGTCTGCCGGGATCGATTCCCCGGCCTGGAGACGGACGGTCATGCGCCCTTCGGCGATCGATGAGCGGGCCAGGAAGTCCGAGGCCGCGCTGCTGCGACCGATCGTCCGAGCGAGCTGGGTCCACAAGCGCCGGTAGCCCGGCCACTCGATCCAGTTCGCGGCCCAGCGCGACGCGTCGGACGTGAACGCCGCGACCTGACCGAGCTCGACGCGCCAGTAGCTGAGCACCGGCTCGCCCTGCGGCGTGATCATGGCGTTGATCACCGTCGGCTCGGGCCGCGGCTGCGTCAGCGACAGGCCGAGCAGTTGCGGCACATCGCCCAAGCCACTGGTCAGGGCCGAACCGATGGGCTCCACGATCGGCGTGAACGGTTCTTCACGCACCAGCGGCGTGCGAAGCACGCGGACAGCGCGTAGGAAGACCTGCGGGAGGACGGCGGGGTTGGTGACCTGGTGGAACTGGCCTTTGCCGATCTTGGCCCACTCTTCCATGCCGCCGGCGTCGGCCGCGTCGCCGATGGCGATGGTCGAGAGTCGGATGTCGTCGGCGGCCATGCGCTCGGCGATCGCGGGGATGGTTTCCTTGTCCTGCGACACGCCGTCGGAGAGAACGATGACGTGCTTGTGCTTGGCATCGACCGTGCGGAGTTGCTGCGAGGCCTCGACGAGCGCGGGGGCGAGATTGGTGCCGCCGCCGGAGTTGATGGAGAGAATCGCCGAAGCGGTGGAGCCAGGGTCCTTGTTGGGGCCGAGCGGCTTGATGATGTCGTGATCGCTGTTGAAGGCGATGATGCCGACGAGGTCGCGGCGGTCAAGAGCACCGAGGGCCATGGCGGCGGCCTGATTGGCGATCTCCTGCTGGCTGCGCGACGAGCCCATGACGCCACGGCGCATGGAGCCGGAGTTGTCGAGCACGAAGACGACGGCGGCTTCGGGAACGATGAGGCGTTCGGGCAGGTCGAGCAGCACGGGCAGCACTGGCTCGAGCGCGGTGGTGCGCCACCCGCCGGCACCGAACGAGTTGAGGCCCCCCACCATCACCAACCCCAGACCCATGTCGCGGACGGCATCAGCGAGCAGCGTCTGGGCCCGCTCGTCGATCTCCTCGGCACCGACGTTCTCGAGGATCACCATGTCATAGGACTGCAGCCAAAGCGGGTCGATCAGCATCTGGCGCGCGGGGATCGCCTCGACCTGCAGGCCCTCTTCGCGGAGCGTGCGGGCGAGTTGTGATTCGGGCGGCTGGTCCTGGCCTTCGAGGATGAGAACCGAGCCGGCGCCGGGGGTGAGCGTGAAGGCGGAGGCCGCGTTGTTCTCGGTGAGCGTGTCCCCGACGGGGCGGCCGTCGATGCCGATGCGCGGCTCGAAGACGGCGCGGAACCGATGCACACGGCCGGGACCCAGCGGAACGTCGATGATCTTGACGCTCTCGCCGGATTCGAGTTCGGTGGGAACGGAGGCGAGCGCGCGGTCGGATCCTTCGGCGAAGACGCGGAGCGTGCCGCTGCTTGCGGCGGTGGAGACGAGTGACACGCGGAGGCGGACGGTGGACCCGGAGGGCGCGGAGCCGGGGGCGTCGACGCCGGCGATGTAGACCTCTTCCTTGAGTGCGTAGGTGAGGGGGATGACGTCGATGGGGACGGGGCGTGTGCCGCTGGAGAGATCGCGGGCAGCGCGATCGGCGTCGCCAGCGGTCTGGTTGCCGTCGCTGAGGAGGACGATGCGTCCCATCGCGTCGGAGGGAACGAGGGCACGGGCGAGGCGGAGGGCGGACTCGATGTTGGTGCCGTCGGCGCCGGGCGGTTCGGCGTCGAAGGTTGGAGTCCGCGCGGTGGTGGGCGCGAGGACGGCGGTCGCGCGGCCATCGAAGGCGACGACGGCGAGGGCGTCGTCGGCGCGGCGGGTGACGCCGGCGCGCAGCGATTCGAGCGGGGCGTTGAGGAGGGATGTGCCGCCGAGGGAGCCGAAGCGACGGACGGAATCGGAGAGATCGAGGACGGCGACGGTGGTGACGCGGTCGGCGGTGCGGACGGTGCTGACGCCGCAGACGCAGAGGAGGATGAGTGCGAGGAGCGCGAAGCGTGCGACGGCACTGAGCACGCGGCGAAGGCGGCTCATGACTTCGAAGCGGGTCGCGGTGATGGCGAGCAGCGCGGCGGCGGCGAGGCCAAGGGCGAGGGTGACAGGGCGTTCGACGGAGACGAATGCGTTGAGGCCGTCGAGCCACTGCGTGACGGCGTTCATCGGCGTTCCTCGCTTCGAGGCGGCGTGACGGGAGCGGGTTGGGGAGCGGGCTGGCCAGTCGGTTGAGCAGCGGCCGCGTCGTTGTAGCGGCGGAAGACGCGGCGGACGAGGTCGGCGTGTTGGGGCGAGATCTCCTGGCGTTCGATCGCGTTGTTGGTGCTTTCCTGAGCGCGCCGGATGGGCTCGGCGATGGCGCCGGACGTGGAAGTGCCTCCGGGCTTGGGTGCGCTGAGCCACTCGGCGATGGTGCGCTGAGTGGGCGGGGTGGCGCGCTCGGAAGGCGACAGATCGCGGGGTCGAGTGTCGAAGGTCTGGGTGGGGCCGCGCCATTCTTCGACGGGGCGCTGGGATTGCTGCAAGCGCTTGGCGAGTTCTTCGAGCTTGGCGCGTTCTTCGGGGGAGGCGTTGCGGAGGAGTTCCTCGGCGCGGTCCTTCATGCCCTTGGCGGTCTCGAGTTGCTGGGCGGCGTCTTTGGAGCGATCGTCCAGTTCGCGGAGGGCTTCGGAGAGTCGGCGCGGCCCGGAGGAGGGTTGATCGGGTCGCGTGCCGTCGGAGCCGGGCGCGGATGCGGGGCGTTCGCCGGTTGATTGCTGAGTGGCGTCACCGGGCTGGGATTGGGGTTGGGATTGGGGGCGCGGCGCCCCGGGCGCGGCCTGCGGCGATGGTTGGCCGGGTTGGTTCTGTTGGTTTGGTTGTGGGTTGCTTGATTGCGGAGTGGACTGCGGAGTCGGCTGCGTACCCGGCGCTTGTTGCGGCGTTTGTTGCGGTGATGGCTGCGGTGTTGGCTGCGGACCAGCGCCGTCCCGCGGCTGTTGATTGCCGGGCTGCTGAGACGGCTGCGGCGACGGCTGCGGTGATGGACTTGGTTGCGTGCCGGGCTGCGGGGTTGGTTGGTTGGGCTGTCCGGTGGGTTGGGGTTGTTGCGAGTTCTGCTGAGGACTGGGTTGCTGGCCTTGCGGTTGGCCTTGCGGTTGGCCCGGTTGTTGACCCTGTGGTTGGCCCTGCTGTTGGCCTTGTTGTTGGCCCTGCTGGCCGGGCTGCTGCTGCGGCTGGCCTTGCGGGTTCTGCGGCGGATTTTGCTGCGGGCTTTGTTGCGGGCTTTGCGGACTGGGTTGCTGCTGACCTTGCGGCTGCGTCGGAGGATTCGGCTGTTGATTCTGCGGCGAACTCGACGACGGCGGCGGGTTCTGGTTCTGGTTTTGGTTCTGGTTCTGCCGCTGGTCTTGCGGCTGGGATTGCGGTTGATTGGCAGATGGCGGTTGCGGTTGCGGCTGTTGATTGGGATTGGCTGGTGGAGTCTGAGGCTGCGACTGGGGCGGTTCCTGCGGCTGTGGCGCGGTCGGCGCGGGAGGTTGCGCGGGCGTTGGCGGGTTGTCGCGCGGGCGCTCGGGGTTGGTGGGCTGCGGTTGACCCGCTCGTTCACGCTCGGGGCTCGTTGAGGGCGGCGTACTGGCTTGCTCGCGCTCGGGGCTTGCGGGAGGTTGCGGCGTCGGGGGCTCGCGGAGGTCGCGGGCGGCGGTGCGGGCGGCTTCGAGGAGGCGGCGATCGGCGTCGGTGGGTTCGGGTTGCTGATCGAGCGTGTTTGCGATGGATTCGAGTTCTTGTGCCGCGGCTTCGCGGTCTTCGGGGCCGGCGGCGTCGAGGGATTTGGCGAGTTCGTCGAGGGCGCGGGCGGCGGCCTCGAGATCGGGGCGGGAGAGGGCTTCGCGGACGGAGCGCGAATCGGGATTCTGGCGGTTCTCGCGGGAAAGCCGCGTGGCGCGGGCGAGCGCGCGGCGGGCGTCATCGATGGTGCGCTGCTCGACGCGGGCCTTGTTTTCGAGTGCGGCGGAGTTCTGGGTGAGGGTCTCGGCGGCCTTGGTGCGGGCGTCGTGGGCGTCGATCTTGCCGCTGGCGAGCTCGGCTTCGATCTCGCGGATGGCGGCGGAGGCGGCTTGTTCTTCGGAAGTCGGCTCGGGCTTGGCGTCGGCTGGTTGAGCGGCGGCTTGGGTGGGAGCGGGCTGGGTCAGGCCCGCGAGCTCGCGGCGGGCTTCTTCGTTGGCGACGGCGGCGCGCTGGGCCTGCAGTCGCGCGACGTCGGGACGCTGCGGGATGAAGTGGTGCGCGAGGACGATCGCGATCAGCGTGATCGGAGCGGCGGTCCAAGCCCAGCCGAAGCGGGGCTGGACGATGCGGGCGGCTTCGACGTTTGCGGCAAGCGACTCGGCTCGGCGGATGGTGTCGGCGACGAAGTCGCGCTCGTCGGCGCGGTGGGTGACGGACAGTTCGATGGCGGCGGCGAGGGTGTCCTTGGTGGCGAGCACGCGGTCGGCCTCGCGGGCGGCGCGGGCGGGTGACCAAGCGCGGTGTGCGGCGGCGAACGCGGCAGGGATGCTGGCGAGGGCGAGCGCGATGGCGGCTGAGGCGAGCGCGACGAGCCACCAGTCAAGCGCGAGGAGCCCGGGGAACTCGACGAGGCGGAACTTGGCGAGGATGACGGCGGCGAACGGGACGAGCAGAAGCGCGAAGAACCAGAGGCCGAGATAATGCACGAAGACCGCGGCGCGGTGGCGGGCGGCGATGCGGCGTGCAGCGAACGTCGTGAGACGTGGAAGCGGCGCGGTGTCACGCGGCTCGACGGCGTCGAGGGTGTTGTCTTCTGCTCCCATGCGAGATGGTACGAATCGAGAGCGGGTAAGGATCGGATGCAGGTACGAGATGGGGATGAGCGTGCGAATGGGGTTCGCCGGGGGGATGGCGCATCGGGGCGGCGTCGAAACTGGTCCAGGCTGCGGAACACGACGCTTCGAGCGTGGTGACAACGGCGCCGGGGCGGGGACGCCCCGGCTCGCTGATGCTTGGGCGTCGCGTTGGGGATTCTGCGCGGAAGGAACCCACCCCCCGCCCCCT